>Ga0307507_10002550_pt1 | contig 37869 bp, 9 predicted proteins | sample 7_EM_MG_FD_207223 | JGI IMG/M metagenome (GOLD analysis project Ga0307507, IMG submission 207223) | Populus trichocarpa ectomycorrhiza microbial communities from riparian zone in the Pacific Northwest, United States - 7_EM | ecosystem: Host-associated > Plants > Roots > Unclassified | place...
TCCAAATTTAAATTATTAAAATTTATTATTAAGTGGTTGTTAAGATATTAAAGTGTGATTTTTCCATTTTTTGGTGTGTTTTTGAAGTGATTAGCTTACCCGTTTGACCAGCTTACCCGTGAAATACGTTATAGAATAGCTTTTATATTATTTTTTAGTAGTAGTTCCTATTATAGGTAAAACTATCTATTTCCGTCTATTTATTTTTACTAAGTTATTTATTAAGTAGGCTAATATATAGATTGCTCTATTCTTAGGGTATCTTAACCCACAACTTAGGGCTAAAACTTAGCGTTTTCCGCTTCTATATCTAACTCTACCACTATTACTACATCTTTATCTTATATAGTAGCGGCATATAGCAATATGTTGGTAGGGGGGGTGCTTGGGCAGTCTCTTTAAGCTCAGCGACGTGCACGTGACGTGTCACGTGACAACGCGCGGGCTATCTTGTAGATATCTTCTCAGGGCCTTTAAGCCCCTAAGATTCTTCCTTATAGAGTATTATATATGTCATTTCCATCAGCCTGCTTAGCGTCTAATAGGTTATAAGCCCTTTTACAGCTTTAATTAAACCTCTATTAGCTATAATTTTATTTTCTAATTAACTGGTTAACACGAAGCCACATATCCTCAAATTTGGACACGGGCATGGTGCGATAAAAATTCATAATAAACCGATACAGATTAATGCCACGCACAATATAGTTAAACCGATTGATTGCATATTATAGCGGATACGGTATAAAAAAAGAAGGAATACCATAGCTCCCTTAGGGCTATTCCTCTATTAAAAGGGGAGAGCGATTATAAAGAATGGTATTATTAAATTACACAACGACTTGAGCTTCACGACCTCCTACCAATGATATAAGGTATGGTTGTAGAGCCACCTTCGAATACGGACGAGCATAGAGATTGGCGTTATAAACAGATAACGGGACTTAAGGTTATTAAGGGCGCAGTATTAGAATCAACTCGCAATTGACTTGCTGTATTAGGCAAGCCGCGCGACTCTATTAAGGATTTGCTTAATTTAATACAATTACTATGCACCATATAAGGTCTTGTTTATAACTACCAAATATAGAACCAATGGCTCGACCTTAATCGCAAAGACTATACCTTGCTCGAAGCCTACATAGAAGCTTTCGTCTCGGGCATAAGGAAATTAAATGCGGCGTTAATGCCAATATTAAGGAAGCAGGCGCACGCCAGATTGCTTTATACTGTGGAGGAGGAGTTTCCAATTTGGACAGCTAATTATTAAAAGGCAGCCAGGAGAGTCATAAAAGAGGAAGATCTTATTATAATAGAGGAGCTAGTAAGTGATCTTATGGACAAGAGTCGTACTTAGCTAGCTACCTCCGCGATGTCCTTAATTAGCAAGAAGCTACCTAAAGAAGATCAACTAAGACCTAATATAGAAGGATTAATATTATTAAGGAAGCCTAAGTTCTGCGTCTATTACAAAAATAGATATCCTGGTGGTAAAGAGAAGTACTTCTATTTCTAACCGAACCTTTAACCCCTAATATAGAAGCCTTCTAACAAGGACATACTATGCGTAGATCCGCCCCAGGAATTGGAGGCAACTATACCAAACTTAAATTAAGTTGGGACAACGGGTAGAGGCTTAGTAGGAGGTCTATTCATTAGCAGTATGGCTATAGTTAATAACTTAGATAATAGTAATTAGGATAACTGGTTCCTTAACTCCTGTTCCAATATTATAATAAGTAATGATTAAAGTAAGTTTATTAACTATAAGACCTTAGTAACACCTACCGCAATAGGAACATCAGGAGGGACCACCCACTATATAATTAGCAAAGGAACGGTGCATATACCCTTACTAATAGACAACGGCAGCACCTATATGGTGGCTACTAAGGCCTTCTTTGCATCTAAATCACCTTATAAGCTCCTCTTGGAGTCAGCTCTTAAGAAGCATAAGCAGCTCTATATTGGGCCTAACAAGGAAATAGGTGGCCGTACGATTTAGAGGTACTTAGATGACTTCGTGATAGGCAGAGCGACCTATATAAACAGCCTATACGTGGTTTAATTAGCTCTAAAGCCTTAATATATTACGCACGCCTCCGTACAACAACTCAATATTAATGTACTGTATTAGCGACTTGGCTATGTGGGCAAGGAGGTACTACGGAAGGTAGTTAAAATAGGCGACTTTAACCTTATAGGCACCTTAACTTAATGTAAAGCCTGTTACCTAGCGTTAGTAAAGCGCTAGGTCTCTTAAACTACACCTATACTATTTTAGCATCCGTTTAAACGTGTGCATACTGATACCTTCTACGTCACCCTGAAGGGAGTTAGGGGCAATAAATATATGGCAATCTTTATGGAAGTGTACGCCAGATATATGTACGCCTACTTTAGAACCAAGAAGATAATTGCCACAGAGGGGCTTTAATAGCTTAATAATCTAGTATATAACCAAACTTAACGATATATCGGCTTACTTATAATTAATAGCGGCAGAAAGTTTAGCATTAAGGAGCTTACCAACTACGCTAGGTTAGTGGGTATAAATATACTACATATAGCTCCCTATACCTCCAAGCAGAACAGAACACCCAAACGCATTAGTGGCATTATATTGGGCATAGCTAGATTAATAACGATTAAGGCTAATCTACCAGAACACCTATAGGACGAAGCTTGTAAGACAGTAATTTAAATTTAGAACAGAATACCTTATAGAAATAAGACCAGATCACCGTTTTAAATTAACGCTAAGTACTATAATTAACTATTTAAAATGTGTATACCAAATATACTACATCTATAACATTATGGTATGACTGCCTATGTATATATTAAAGGACCAGAGTATGTATAGTTAAGGAAGCTGGCGCTATGCGCCAAGAAGGGACGCCTGGTTAGTTATAAAGGCAATAATGGTTATATCTATTATATCTGGATACCAACTAAGAACAAGATTGTATAATTACGCGACGTAATATTTAATAAGGCTCCAGACCTACCAATTGCTACACTAGAGGATGAGCTTACTATATAGGAGCCAGAGCTGGAACTACCACCGGAACTATAAGGTGTGACCACTACTGTAGTCACTATAGTTACCCATCCTTCTACAAAAGCACCAGAAGAAAAGGAACACCGTATAGGAGAACTAGAAGGACTCTATACTCCTAATTTGGTACTAGGAGAACTAAGTTTAAGAGGGGCGACACTATAGCCGTCTCCACCGCCAGAGCCAGGTCCGTCGATACAGTCAAATTGGTCATTAAGTTGGAGCTCCTTAACGGAGTTAGGGGACTCCCTAGCGTCAGCGCTAGCCTCTAAGAAGGCAATTGATCTGTATAAAGACATGCAACAGTACGCCACTATATTTTAAATGACCAATGCATCTACTATAAAGGACGCAGCAAAGGCGCTGTAAGCCTTTAAAAAGGCAGCTTGGAAATCAACTACCAACTCCCTTTTAGCAGGTAGGGAGACTATAATACCGTTAATTGCTAAAAGCAACAACGAGGACTATAACAATTAAAACAATATTAATTTAGATAATAATGGAGTCTACCAAATTAACCAACAGCTTAAGGGGGGTGCGGAGACAGAAGCTACTAAACTAGAGGAGCTTCCTGTCGGAGTAACTACTCGTGGCCGAAAGAAGGTCTCTTATATGGCAATTGCATTCTCGTCTTATGTATAAATGTAGCTGGCTCCTCCAGAACCTCACCTAGAAGCTCCGCATAAGATTAAGATACCGTAAACGTTAAAGGAGGCTCTATAGTTACTAGAAGCTCCTTACTGGAGTTAAGTACTAACGGTTAAAATAACTTAACACTAGAAAGCTAAGATATATCAGTTAGTTAAGAGACCAAAGGGCGCATAAGTACTGCTATTAAAGTTTATATTTAACCTTAAATATAACGCATCTGGAGAGGTAATTAGGTACAAGGCACGGTAGGTTATATACGGTAACTACTAAGTGGCGAATATTGACTACGACTATATGTATGCTGTAGTAGTGACCTTAACTGCATATAGGATTCTACTGGCATTAATTATAGTGTATAACCTTAAGGCTTACCAGATTAATGTTATTATAGCCTTCCTAAACAGTTTTATAAGGAAGTACTTAATATACGTATGATAGCTAAAAGGATTTAAAGATGACAACCGCATACTAGTCTATCTATTACTAAAGGCGATATATGGCCTCAAACAAGCACCTCTGCTATAGTATAACACCCTAACGGAGTATCTAAAGACGATAGGATTTGAGCTAATTAACAAAGATCCTTGCGTATTTTAACATCACAAACACTAGGACGCCTATCTCTGCTTATACGTAGATGATATTATAATTGCGGCAGCGACAATACTGGTGATTAAGGCCCTTAAGGAGCTCCTGCGGAAACGATATAATATTAAGGACCTAGGAGAGCTTCGATTCTTCCTAGGGATTTATATGGTACGCGACCAAGTCAATTAAAAGATCGCGATTGTGCAGGATGCCTATATGGCAAGGATCCTTAAGTCATTTAAACTCACTGGAATTAACCCAAAAGCGACGCCAATGGCTACTAGCCTTTAATTGAGAAAGCGTTATCCGAATGACCTTGTAGATAAGGCCTATAAGAAGTGGTACCTGGAAGCTATTGGATCCTTTACCTGGCTCTTATGTTAGACGAGGCCAGATATGACGACGGCCATAGGAAAGCTATTATAATATTTAGCTAACCCACCTAACGAACACTAACCGCATATTAAGAGAGTATTTGGATATATTTAAGGCACGAAAGATTACAGAATAATATATGGCGGAAAGCAGTATACCCCGGAAAGAATTAACCTAGAGGTGTACGTTAATGTAGCTTATAGTGATGACCTGGATGACCGCAAATTGACTTAGGGCTAGTTTATTAAACTAGCCGGAGCTCTAATTAAATGGGCTTTAAAGAAGCAATTAACAGTGGCGATATCCTCTACAGTGGTAGAATACCTGGCAATCGAATCGGCAGTATAAGAAGTAATTAAGATCGCGAGCTTCCTGAGAGCTCTTGGCTATAATAGCACGGATCTAGCTCCAATTCAAATCTATACAGACAGCGTAAACGTTCAAGCACTTACTAAGGGCGAGCGACCGGTGCTAAAGGAGCACTATGCGGATATTAAGCTCTGCAAGATTAAGGATGATATTAAGCAGGGCAGGATTAAACTACACCATATACCGGGCGTGGACTAGCCAGCGGACGGCTTAATGAAGGCTCTACCAAAGAATGCATATAAGGCGTTTAAGACGGGTGTCGGAGTTACTAAAGTCTCTTAGGCCACCTAAGCCTAATTAGGAAATTATACTACGACCAGCGGAACCTCAGAATTAATGCTAATTGACTTAATTCTAATTTTTAAAAGCTTACTAATACTATTTTTTAGCATGGGAGATGGATGATTAAGCGTTGTTAAAATTCTGAAATTCTTTCTTAATTGCATTTCTTACTGCCTGTACTACTTCTACCTACTAACTACAGCCTTATAGAGCATGGTATAGTTATTACGGAGAGGTTTCCTATTCGCCAGAGCTCATAGAGCCTGGGGGGGTGTGTTAGTAGGGGGGGTGCTTGGGCAGTCTCTTTGAGCTCAGCGACGTGCACGTGACGTGTCACGTGACAACGCGCGGGCTATCTTGTAGATATCTTCTCAGGGCCTTCGAGCCCCTGAGATTCTTCCTTATAGAGTATTATATATGTCATTTCCATCAGCCTGCTCAGCGTCTGACACAATATATTTAGTATTTAGTATTTAGGGTATTAGGTTAAGTATTAGGCAGCGGCTACTAAACCTAACTATTAGGTAGTTTAGGTTATTATAATAACAGCCTTTTTAACGGTATTTATAGTAGCGTCCTAGTTTCTAGAGTAGCTTACGCTCTCTATTTAGGAGTTTTTATAAAAAGGTTAGTATAGAGAGGTTAATATTAGCTCTAGTAGTATTTAAGGTAGTAGGCGTTAGTAGCTTAGTATATATAGGTTTAGTGGGCCCGGAGGGCTTCTATAGGGAGGTCTTTAGGTAAGGGTTAGTAGTAGCAATCTAATTTAGTTATTGTTTAATCTTCTATAGGGCTGCTACCATATTATAAATATTATTATAGTCGTAGCTGGCGGCTGTATAATTAAGGCAATAAGTAACTTTTTTAATAAGATCTTTTTAGTCTTTAGTATTATCTTAGGTAAGGGCTCTAGTACATTCCTAAAATTTAATATAAAACTTATTAAATAATTTAGTAGGGCTTATCTTTAGGGCACATAGTTTAGCTTAGTTAGTGGCTAGTAGGTTATAATTGCGGTATATTAGGTTAAGATTATTAAGGACTTTTTAGTAGGACTACCACTTTTAGGGGCTATTAGTCTCCTATTAGGTAAAGAGTCAGTTAAATAATATACCCTTTATTTACCTAATAATATAGCTAATCTTAGTATCTTTTATAGGAAAAAGGCAGGCGCTCTAAGTTAGTTTTTTTTAATAGATTTATATCTTTTAGTAGCTATATTCCTTACGGTCCCCTTAAAAGATTAGGAGATTAGGGTAATATATATTAGACCCTATAGTAGCAGTTTAGGTTTAATTATTATAGCTTTTGTTATTGCTGCTTTAGTAGGGGTTCCTATTAGGTAAAGCTACTTAGTGCTAACCCTCTATTAAGTGTTAAGTAGGTAAGGTTGCTAGGGGCGTAGAGACTTAGGTAGCGTTATATATAGTAGAGAGGTATCTAGCATTATTATAAATATGCTTATTAAGCTAAGATTATAGGTACTTAATTATGCCCTCTTTTTTGGTAACTATAGCAATAAGTATAATCTTAGCCTTTTTTAACTTTTAGATATCGTGTTTAGATATATAAAGGTTATCTTTAGTTTCTTAACGCGTATTATTAGCGAGTGCTTTATAGGCTTATAGGTCTTAAATAATATTATAATCTTAGGCAGTACACATCTTAGCTTATATAAGCCTTAGGTAGTAGTTCTATAAAAGGTGGTAGTATTTATTAGGTTCTTATGCTACTATTTTTATAAACATCTTAGCATTTTATATTTTAATTTTAATAGGTAGTAGCCCTTTTGCTTACTTGTCTATAGTTATATAGTTAATAAAAGATAAGATATTATTAGTGTCTACCTCCTTAGGGGTTAAGGCTAGGGTTAATAAATTAAATTCTTCTAAGATTAATTGGCGTTGTAGGTTAAGTATAGGTATTAGATTATTCTTTAGGTTTAATATAGTAGCTAGTAAGGAATATCGTCTTACTATTATAGGTTCCTTAGAAGTATAAAGTAAGGTAACTTATAGACATGCTGCTTTTGGCAGCGCCTATAGTATTATAAAAACGTGGAATTAGTTATAGGCTAAGCGTTAGTGGTAAAAAGGCGCAATATAATGTTATAGGACGAGGGCAGTGGCTATAAGACGTATGTATTTAAGGAGTCTACAAGACGTTACGCGATTAATCGTAAGGGTTAAGGGCGTAAGGAGGTAATATACCTATGCGTAGCTAACGTAAGCTGTACGCGAGGTATATATAAGGGCATAGGGCTCTCCTATAGAGGCCCCTATGGTGGGGTTCCGTAACAAATAAGTTACTTAAATCGTTAAGCCACTTCTTATAAAAGTGCCCTTGTCTTTTAATTAGGCGTATACTTAATACAAAGGCCCTACACTATATTTATAAGGTAAGGATATAGATAGGGAGCTCAATAATGGAACAATAGGGTATATTATATAGACAGACAAATCCTTAAGGGAAAAAGGGGGAGTCTGTGTGCAAGGTAAGGAAGGGTTTTCCATAGGCACGTATAGCGCACATGCCTTACGGGCAAGTTATCCCTAGGTCGCCCTAGGGTCGCCTATACCTTATAGCTATATAACTATCTACTTAGGTTTTACCTAATAATGCCCTCTCTTTTAAAAAGGATTGTTCCCAATCCTTTATATACTTAAGCCTTAATAAAACCCTATAAAAACCTTAAGAAGGAAAAAAAAAATTAAAGGGGAAAGAGTGTTTTAATTTTGCGTATAGAGAGACAGGTAGTATATATACACGGCGCGAGAATATTAAGGAACTTTAACCGCTGGTTAAAGTTATCTAATTAGTTAGATTTGCCTTGCTAAGACTTCCCATATTTAACTAAGCTAGTAGTAAATTTCTATCCCCAGGATAGAAAATTCTAATTAGTCTATTTAGGGCTTACCTAAATTTAATAGACTATTAAAAAAATTCTAAAAGATTGCTTATATAGGTAGGTTGCTAATACCTTATAGGTAGGTTATAGGTTATTTATATATAGCTAGACTTATAGGTGGTAAAGTAGTATACCTATTAAATCCACCGCTAACCCTATACTTTGGCCTTACGCTATACTAGTATAGCGCTGTGTATACTTTGTAGGTAGGTTATAGGTTACTTATATATAGCTAGATTTATAAACAGTAAGGCTATATACCTATTAAATCTACCGCTAACCTTATAGACTATACTTTAGCCTTATATATTATCTATATAGCATATATATAGAATAGTATATAAGTTATTAGTACAGGTTACTGCTAGTAAGTTACTAGTAGGTCTTAAACCCCAGTTAAGTAGACCTATTCTCTAATATAATAATCTGCTAAGCTAGTATAGAGTAATAGACTAGGTTTAGAAAGGGTACTTTTTAAATTAAGCTTTATTAGTATATACTATAGCTTCGCTTATAAGTCGCCTATAAGTTACTAGCATACTAGGTTGCGTTAGAGTTTGGCTTATATAGGATATTAATAAATCGCGCTTTACCCTATATATATGCCGCAGTTCTTATTATAAGCGTTACTTATTCTTTAATCCTTTAAGACATTCTCTACTTCGCTTTAGTATAGGTTATATCTTAATAGCGGCGCTTACTTTTTACCTATGCTTTAACTATAAGGCTATGGTATTCTACTTATAGTACTTATCTAATAGCTATTAATAATTCTTAAGTTCTGTCTTGTATTTCTATTTATTATACTTATTTAGCCATCCTAGCTATTTAATAAGGTACTATAGTTGTTCAGTACAATCCTAGTAAGCAATAATTACTTCTACTTCCTAGTTGCCTTTATTAAGCTCTTCTACTACTAAGGGTTAAAACCTAGAGCGTAGCCTATAAGGCTCTAGTAAGGAGATATAAAAGATTAGGTAGAGCTATGCTATAATAGGTAGGAGTTCTAGCTTATATACTTACTACCCTATACACTCTAGGATCTAAAATAATCTTATAAACTTGCTGTTAAGCTTCTTATAGGGACGTTTTATATAGATGTTCTTAAAAGAGAGCAGGACTTATTTACTAATAGCGAAATGCTTAGCCAGATAGTACCGATTATAGTATTTTACCTAAAGCTATTAGGGATGCATTATTAACGCCGCTGCTACCTTATATATAAGGCGTAGGCGATATAAATATGTCTCTATAAGTTTAATATTTATTAACTTAGACCCCTTCCTATTTTGCTAGGCGTCTTAGATACCATCCAGGACTCTATCTAGGACGTTTAGTAGCTAGCTATAGGTAAGCTTAATATGGGAACACTTTATTATAGTGTGGACCTTAGAGTTATAGGTAAATGCTACTGTGTTAAGTAGGGAGGCCTAATTAGACTATTCCTAGTTTATAAATATATATAGGTATACTTTAAGCTCCTAGTTCTAGCGTTTTATCTAACTATCTATTTATAGGTGGAATGCGGTACTAGGCTTATGTTAAATATATAGATAGTAATATATAGTACTTGTTATAGGACATCTCCGTAATACCTTATATACGTCCACCTATTTCTACCGACGCAGTAAGAAGAGACTAACCGCGAGACGGCAACCCAATAGCAATTTGCTGGTAATCTATGGCAATCTAATGGCAATCTGCCGCATTCTGCCATATTCTGCTAAAGTCTACTAAGTTCTGCCAAGTTCTACTAGGACTGCTCCTTAAATCCTATTCTGCTCCATATATATGTTAACTAAGTAACCAAACTAATAATATATACCCTTTTTTTCCCGTTTCCTTACCTTCTCTCTTTACGCAACGTTTTAACCTTATTACACAGTTTATATATATAGCTTAATAATATCTACTTCGCTATATATTATTACCACTTATACTTACTCTGTAACACTATATTACGTTAAAACCTTAAAAACCTATACTTTACCCTGCCCTATTTAAAATACAGAACGACCTTAAAGCCCCTATAATGGCTGCTAATATTATATCCGTACTCTAGGAACAATTAGCAGATATATAAAAGTCCTTTATAAACGCCCTTATATAAAACCAAGCTACTATAGCTTAATAGTAAGCTAAATAAGAAGCATGGCACTAGAAAATAATTAAGGCCCTCTAAAAAGAAATCTATACCCTTAAAACGCCTACGCTAAGCCCTTAAGACCGATTACTATTACTAGAAGCCAATACGCGGAACGTAAGCCCTAAACTAGCAATAGTTGTCCCACCAGTAGAACTAACTACTATATTATAACAATCTAAAAAACTACTAGACCCTTTAGTATTTACTAGTAAATAATAAGAGCTTTAGTTATTCTTAAGCCTGCTTAAAAATAAGCTAACTGTTACCTAACTAAAGCTAACTAACTCTATTACGCCCTAAGTTAACTAAGAGAAGACGCAGCTAACCTTATTAAACCTTTCTAGCCAAACTTAGTATAAAGCCTAGTTGTACTTCTTAAAGCTATATACGGTGACCTAAACCGCTAAGCTACTGCTTAAAGGAAGATAAACCACATAACTTAAGAAAAAAAAGTTTCCTAGTATACTTCTCTGAATTTAATTATTATATAAAGGAAATAGGCTGGAATAACTCTGCACTAATTAACAGCCTTATTAAATCTCTAAGCCCTAAACTAAAAACCTCCCTAATTAGTGTAGACTTACTAGGAGCCCTTAATGCCTATGCAAACGTTATTAATAAACGGTATAATAATATACTACGCCTAACACCAAACCCTGCTCCTTAATATAATATAACAACCCTATAAATGTCTACTAAGTTATTATCCTAGCCTAAGCACCCTAACGCTATATATATTAACACTAGGACCCTAAGATACGCCCTACTAGGGTCCTTTAAACAGGAACGACGCACTAAGCTAGGCCTCTACTTTAAATATGGAAGTAGCTCCTACCTCTCTAACTACTACTCCGCCCTCTTCTAAAAAGATCTATAAACAGTTAACGCTAGTAGCTATTTACCGTACTAATCTTCTAGCCATTAACCCCAATCTTTATCTAGCTCCAACTCCATATTTAGTAAGCACTACTTATAAGGACGAGGTTATAACTGATATTCTAGAGGAACCCCTTCTCGCTTACTACTAAAAGGCACGTCCTAGAGTTAAGTCGCTCTTTAGGACAGCTGTGTTATAGGATCTCGTTAAATGTATTAGATATAGCAAACCCTAACTCTTAGGATTGTAGTATAACCGTTAACTGCCGTCTTTAGCAGAAAGGTTAATAGGCTAACGCTTAAGTCCTAATTAATATAGGAGCTAGCGGTATAGGATTTATTAATAAGATCTTTGCGTAAGATAATAGGTTTACCCTAATACCCCTTAACCAGCATATTAATGTATTTAGATTTAATGGTAAACATACTGTCTTGGGCCGTATTACTTATATAGCGGCCCTAAGACTCTAATACCTAAACTATAAAGAATTAATTAAGCTCTTTGTAACTACTCTAGGTTACCTAGTAATCCTTAGATAACCCTAGATGAAGCTATATAAGGTAACCATTAATTAGGACAACCTTAAGCTTCTATTTACTGCCTCTTATTATAAGTAGAAGTGCCTTATAACTCGCTACTTAGACCCTAAACCAAAATCTAAAAAATCTACTAGGATTCACTAGTCTAAAATTTCCACTAATATCTACCCTATACCTAAAAAGTCCACCCAATTCCACTAATATAAGAATTTTACCGAATCTTACTAACCTAAGAATTCCACCAAATTCCACTGATATGAGATTTCTACTGGCGTCCATTAAGAACCTAAAAATTATACTAAACTATACAAACTGATCCTAACTGCTATACCGCCCTAAACTAAGCAAAAGTCTAAGCTTAATATATAAAGGTACCAGAAGAACTGGTATTCTACTATAAAAAGGATACTTAAAGAACCCGAACCTAAATCTAATACCAACTCCGTACCTAATACTAACTCCGTACCTAATATTGAACCTAAAACTATATAAGAAACTAAGGATGACCTAAGCTCGCTTAACACCTTAAATATTCACATAATTGAAGCTACCCTATTAGTATAACTTGCTAGAAAACCTAAATATATAATCTTCGCCATTATAATGGCTAATATTAAAAAGGCCCTAGCACTAAAAAAGCACACTAACTCTACTATAAAAGTACTAGTATGCCACTATAAGCATCTGGAGGTATTCTTATAAAAGGAAGCTAATAAGTTAGCGGAATACTAACTATATAACCACAATATTGTACTTAAAGAAGGAAAACAGCTAGGATTTGGACCCCTATATAGAATGTCCCAGAACAAACTTAAAGTACTATAAAAGTACTTAGACGAGTACCTAAGTAAAGGATTTATTAGAGCAAGCTCTTCGCCTATAGCTATACTTGTAATCTTTATTAAGAAACCTAGCAGTGGTCTGCGCTTCTGTATAGACTACTAAGCTCTTAACGCTATTACTATTAAGAATCAGTACCCGCTTCTGTTAATTTAAAAGACACTAAACCAATTAAGTAAGGCTTACTACTATATAAAACTTAACCTTATCTATGTATTTAACCGCCTCCGCATCGCAAAGGGAGATAAATAGCTTACTGTATTCTATACTAGATACGGACTATTTAAATACTTAGTGACACCGTTTGGCCTTATAAATGCCCTAAGTTTGTTCTAACACTTTATAAATAATACCCTATAATCTTATCTGGACGTTTTCTGTACTGCTTATATTAATAATATTTTAGTATATAGCAATAACCTAACTAAATATAAGAAATATATTAACCTTATTTTAGAAGCCCTGCGTAGAGCTAGCTTATAATTAGATGTAGATAAGTGCAAATTCTATAAAACGGAAGTTCTGTACCTTAGACTTATTATTTTTATAGACGGTATATAAATAGACCTAAAGAAGATTAAAGTAATTGTAAACTAGCAAGAACTTAAGAACGTTAGGGATATAAGAGCCTTTATAGGATTTGCTAACTTTTATTAATAGTTTATTAATAACTTCTCCGCTTTAGTTTTACCCCTTATAGCTCTAACCTAAAAGAATAAAGCCTTTATCTTTAATAAGGAATATAAAAAGGCCTTTACTTATCTAAAAGTTATATTTACTACCGCATCTATACTCTAACACTTTAACCTAAACTAAAAGAGTATTATAGAAGCTAATTTATCTAACTACGTTACTAGAGGTATTCTGTCCTAGTATAATAAGGAAGGAGTATTGCACCCTATAGCATACTTTTTAAAATAACTAAGCCTAGCTAAATATAACTACGAAATCTACGATAAGGAATTATTAGCTATTATTAGGTGTTTTAAACAATGGTGACCTAAACTGGAAGGCGCTGGATTTCTAATTAAGGTCCTTAGCGACCATAAGAATCTATAGTACTTTACGACTATAAAATAGCTAAGTTATTGTTAAGCCCGCCAGTTAGAATATCTGTCTTGTTTTTAATTCTTAATTATATACTGCCTAGGCGTTTAAGGTTAAAAACCTAATGCCCTAACCTAACGTTTATAAGACATACTAGCATAGAAAGAAGCGCGTACCTACCATAATTAAACCCTACTTTGCCTTAAGCTATTTAACCTTTCTGTTAAAGACGTTATAATACACGTCCTTAAAATAACTAATTAATTAATTAAACAAATAATAGGTAATAAATACCTAAATAACGAGTTTATCCAAGAAATGCTTAAGCTAATTTAAGACGGTATTAGACGCTCTAAAAGGATTTCTCTAAGTAAATGTAAAGCTTATGGAGACCGCTTATACTACTAGAACTATCTAGTTATACCTAACTATAACAATCTTAAGCTTAAGCTCCTTAAATATACATATAATCTACTAGTAGCCGGCTACCTAGGCTAAGGAAAAACCCTAGAACTCCTTTAATAAGAGTACTATTAGCCAAATATGCATAATATAATAAGAAGGTATGTCTCTAGCTACTATACCTACCGACAAGCTAAAGCTTTATATAAGACGTATAATGGCTTTCTAAAGCCACTACCTATTCCGGACTAAAGATAGAAGGATATCTTAATTAACTTTGTTGTTAAGCTCTCTATAAGTAAAGGGTATATAAATATTATAGTAGTTATAGACCAACTATTTAAAATAAAACACTTAATCGCGTACCCTAATATGTTAGCACCTTTCATTGCCCAATTGTTCCTGGATTATATATAGAAACTCCACAGACTTCCCAAAATAATTATCTCTAATAGAGGTAGATAGTTTATCTCTATGTTTTAGAAAGAACCAACTACCTAACTCTATATTAAAGCACTGTTATCTATAGCATACTACCTAGAAATAGACGGTTAAATAGAATATATAAATGCTATAATAGAACAGTATATTTGGATATACACGTCATATTTATTAGATAACTGGATAGACTGGCTTATATTTACTAAGTTTATTATAAATAACTCTGTCTTGGAAACTATAAAGGTCTCCCTATTCCTGGCCAACTATAGCTAGCACCCACAAATGGGTTTTAAACCCTTTAGTGACGTCCCTTACCCCGCTTATTATGCCTTGCAGGTTATAGAAGTAAATGAATTTATAAAGAAGATAGAAGAACTATAAGAGTTCCTTACTAATAAAATAATATGGGCCCAATCTGTCTATAAAGCCACAATAAATAAGAACTAAACCCTAGCACCAGTCTATTAAATTAATAACTTTATTTGGCTAGATATAAGAAATCTAAACATAAAACAACCTATTAAGAAACTTAATTGGAAGAACGCTGGCCCTTATAAGGTTAAGAGAGTTGTCTTTCCTTATACCTACCAACTAAAGCTCCCTAATATGGTTAAAATCTACCCTATATTCTATACGTCAGTCCTCTATCCTACCGCCCCTGTATTAGACGCCCTACCTAGATAGATCTAAGACCCTCCCCTACTAGTTAAAGTGGATAGTAAGAATAAATACCTTATTAAAAGAATTGATAATATTAAGTATAATAAACAAAAACACTAATATATGTACCTTACGAAATAGAGAGGCTTTTATAAGCCTATATAGGAACCCATTAACTCTATAGGACTTATATAAGCTGTAGAAGACTTTTATAAACTCTACTTAGAACTACTATAGCCCTATCTTGCAGAAGCTTAAGTTTAAAGGGGGGGTACTATTATGGGACACCTTTGTGACACCTTATATACGTCTACCTGTTTCTACTAACGCAGCAAGAAGAGACTAACCGCGAGATGGTAACCTAATGGCAATTTACTGGCAATCTATAGCAATCTAATAGCAATCTGCCGCATTCTGCTATATTCTGCTAAAGTCTACTAAGTTCTGCCAAGTTCTGCTAGGACCGCTTCTTAAATCCTATTCTGCTTTATGTATGTATTAACTAAGCAACTAAACTAACAATATATACCCTTTTTCTCCCGTTTCCTTACCTTCTCTCCTTATACAACGTTTTGACCTTATTATATAGTTTATATACATAGCTTAATAATATCTACTTCGCTATATATTATTACCACTTATACTTACTCCGTGACAGTACTTTAATATTTGCTTATAAACACACTACCCTTATTAGAGATAATATTATCTAAAGGCCCTATTTATATAAAGACTCTAAATAAGAGTTCTGCAAGTTATATAGCATTAATTATCTTATATACTGGATAGTAGCGCACTAGCTTTATAAAACGGTCTATAAGAATAAGGATAGAGTTATACTCTATACTATTAGGAGTTTTAGACTTAGGGAGATCTATAATAAAATTAAGTAAATAATATTGCTAGGCTTAGGTAGGGACCTAAAGAAGCTACAGCTTACTATATGGTTTATAGCAGTATAATTTATAGCGTTAGTAGGCATTGTAATTATCCAAGCATTTATAAAGATTTTTAGTAAGGCCATTTTAAGCGTACTTCCGCACAATTACCTTATAGGTATAGTTAAATCTATAGTAGCCACCTATAGGATTGTTATAATTCCGCTTAAGGATCTCCTATTATAATAGTATATAATTTAGCACCTAGACCTTATTATTTTGCCTTAAAAGTCCTTAATTATTAAGGGTATAGTCCTTATTACTAGTAGGAACTTATCCCTAGGTTAACTAATTATATATAGAGTATATAAAAGCGTCCCTTTCTTATACTCTATAAATAAAATTAACTAGTAATTTAGGGGGGTATTCCATAAATGCCATTTTAGCTAAGGTAGCTACTACTACCTTTTACTATGGCATAAGACTCTATACAAAGTTAGTGCTAGTAAAGTAATATATAATACGCAGGTAACTTACCAGGTTGTTATAGGGGACTATTGCCTAGGCTAAGGGATCTTCTCTAGGGTTAAACGCTATTAGGCCAGTTAAGGAGGTTTTAGAGAGAATAGTAAAACACCCTAGCCTGCCAGCGCCACGTTTATAAGGGTTGCTTATATACTGCACATATACTACTTACTAGTTTAGTATAGTAGTACTAGGGCCACCTATAAGGCCTATAACTCGCAACTTTTGCTGCAATATAGGCAGTATAGCATTAAGGACTATCCTCTTGCTGCTATTTTTAAAGCCTTTAGCATAATCTAGGCGCTAAGATAGTGCGTTAGCGGGATTTACTTTGCCTAGCTTATATTATGGGAGGGTACGACCACTCTCAGATAGGAAAGCCACTGTGCTGTCGGTCTGTCGGTCGGTCGGTCAGTCGGTCGGTCAGTCGTAATTAGTTAGAAGTAATCAGTAAAGCAGTTAGTAAGAAGAGAAAGAAAGAAAGTATTCTAGTAGGTCGTGATAATAAGGAGGGAAGCCGAAGGCTTAATATATACAGGAAAATGCCAAGGCACTAAGCAGTGGCCCATTGTTGGAATTACAAGGTCATAAGGTCACAGCGGAGGTGTCTTGAGGGTCTATTTGATGATAGAGATAACGCAGACGATAAATATTAATTGATTCGTGATGCAGTAGATGCGGTTGATGTCTATATAGATTGCCTGCAGACTTTGACCTCATAACGTGTCCAGAGCTTAGTCAGCATTTCTTGCTTAATTCTAACACTCCCCTATGCTGGCGACGCTCTCCTCGTCTGTCCCAAATAGGCAATTATGAAGCTATTCCCAAATACCTTGCAAGCGCCATTCGGCCTACGTACAGAGGGAAAACCTAGTAGGCGAAAAACCTCTATTACTTACTCCGTTAGTTACCGATTCCTAGCGTTACATAGTACTTTGTAAATTGGTTAATTGGTAGCTGCTTTATAAGTATATCTCCAGGTTAATCTTTACCTAGTATGTATACTACTTTAAGTTAACCTTGCTAAACCATGTTGTTTTATACGAATAGGTATTAAGTCTCAATATGCTTGGCTTTCTAGTAGTGTTTCGTGTTGTATAAAAGGTCGACCGTACCCTTGTTATTACAGTAGAGCGTAGGGATAAATAGGTTATTATTATCTCTCTCTCCTAGATCTCTTGTCAGCTTCTTAAGCTATACTGCTAACTTTGCTCCTTTTAATGCTGCTATAATCTCTGCTTCTATTAAGCTTAATGCCGTCAACTTCTGCCTTTAAGCTATCCAGATTACTGCCCCCCTATAGCGTATAACTGCTATGCCTTAGAATGATATCCGATCGTATTCTATTCCCCATATAGCGTTAGTAAAGATATTATAACCAGTAGGTAACATAAGCTTGTATAAGGGTAGGTAAATCTCTTAATTTAAGTAGGTAATTCCAGTTTCAAAGGTGCTATAACGGAACCTTGTAGCAGGAACTACGGTGGGTTCTGTTATTAGGCTAGGTATATAGGTATAAACAAAACAACAACATAATAACAACTGGTGGAGTGGTTGCCTAATAGATTAACTCCAATTGTATTCTAAGATTCACTACAAGGAGAAAACTATCTACGGTAGGGACTAAGGTCCTTTAAATACACAACTATACTCCTAAGAAATCCTCTCTTATACGTGAGGTATATATTGTCTATATTAAACGTAACGTCCCTCTTATTTAACGTAGTTAACGCGTTTAATACCACGTAACCTTAGTTACTATTCCTCGTCACATAGTTCCACCAGATCTATCCTAGACCGTACCTATATTAACTAACTAGCTTCCGCCGTCTCTTCTCTAAGTAGTTGTAATATTGTACTTAAAGTTTCCGTAACACTATCTCTCTCCTCTTTATCTTCGTCCTTAAAGATTCCTAACATCTCCAAGTTATCTACTAGAGGTGTAATGTCTGTTTAATTATTCTGGTTAATATCTGTACTTATTATGCCTAAAGCTTCTTCTTCTCTTTTCTGGGTTAAGCGTTGCCTTCATACGGTTTCCTCCATACTATTGCTAGGCGAGGTGATGGCGATCCCTTACTCTCGTTGCCTAAAGAGGGGTTAGTATGCGTTGCGCTGGCAAGTCCTTCGTCCTAACAACCCTTCTCTTGCTTTAAGTGTACTAAAGCAAACATTTAATCGTCCTGTAATGTTCGCTTTGTTTCTAACGCTAAGTATACGCGTTCTATAACTCTTAATAGTCTTTAAGTTCCCTAAGTAACTTATTATAGGGTCTCATATTTAATCTACCGCTGCGAAGCTTAACAGTAAGCTGGCCTCTACGCTACTTAAGGTTTAACGTGCCTTAGAAGAATCCGCACGCGTCCTTAAAGCTTAACATTTAGCTTATACTTGTCTTTAATGTCTTAAATATGTTTATAAGAAGGTTTGTTCTAAGGAGTAGAAACTTATTTAATAGGGTTTGTCTAAGCTAAGTAATAAAAGGACTGGCTCTCCTCCTATAAGGGAAACAACTCCAAGTAGCTCAGCAATTGCTCCTCTTAGGTCCCCCTTAGGTGACTTATTCTTTGGCGATTTTTCTTTATTAATATTACCTAACCTACTTTCTTCTAATACTCTTATATCTTTCCTATAGCATTTTTTAAGTTACTTAGTAGTTTCTAGGTAGTCTTACTATAGCCTATCTACTTTACTTTATACTACGTTTTGTTATCTATATCCTTATAACTAATAATCTTTAAAACTTGCTATTTGTCTTCCTCTTGTTCTTTATACATATCTGCCTTATAGACTAGTGGCTTAATATTCCCGTATACTGGCTCTAGCATTGCAACGTATTATATAGGGTAGATTTTTATTTTAGCTAGTAGGTTTAACTTATATATAACTAATAAAATTCTTTACTTAACTTTAAAAGGTCCTAGTCTAACGTGGTCTAACTTCTTACTTAGTTATTAACTCTTAAAATTTTTATATAGTAGCTATACTTTATCCCCCTCCTTAAGATCTAGTCCCTTAGATCTCTTAGCATTATAGTACCTTTTTATTTATTCTTGTACTAGTTTAGCCGTTTCTTTAAGGTCTATATAGAGATTCATTAACATCTCCATTCTTTGCTTAGCTGTGCTACTCGTCTTTTTTACTTAATGTGGTGATAACGATATTCTTAGCTTATATCCATAATTTGCCTTAAATAGTGATGTCCCTATTCCTTCTTATAGTATTGCATTATATGCAAACTATATAACTAGTAATAACAATACCCAATTATTCTATGCGTAATTAATATAATGCCTTAGATACTGCTCTAGTGTCTAGTTTAGTCTTTCTGTTTATCCGTCCATCTACGGATAATATACTGTAGATATTACTGCATAAACTCCCTATTCTGCCAGAAACACTTCCTAAAATACTACTATAAATCTTAGATCTCTGTCTAATATAATCTTATCTGGTGCTCTGTGTCTTGCGAATACTTCCTTTATATAGATTCTAGCGATATCTTCTACTGATATCTCTTTAGTGTATGCTATAAAGTATCCCTACTTTATTAGCTTATTTACTATTACTAAAATCGCGTTATAATCTTGTCCTATAATAGGATCTCTTAACTTTAGTAACTTAATAATAAAGTTCTATAATATAACCTCCTATAGTCTTCCTGGTGTCTTGATAGGTTGTAGCCCTCTATATAGCTTATACCTTGTCGGTTTGTTTCTTTAGCAATCTAGATATTTCTTTATAACTTATTTTACTAGTCCCCAGATTCTTTAAATAATATACTCCTTTTAAAGTCTTAACACTAAGCCTATAGCTCTATTATGTCCTTATATTATTCCCTTGTGGAATTCCTTAATAAATTCTTCTATAATAGACTTAGGCATATATATTACTTCTCTGTTTTTATATTGCTCTAAGTCTAAATCCTTTACCTATACTTCTTAGATCTTCTATATCTAATTACTCTCTAGTAATTTATAGATCTGACTTTCCTTAGTCGCTATAATCTTTAGATAATTATACCTAATTAATCCGTTTTAATCCTTTCGTAATAAAGCTCCTAATAGCTTTTTATTACTCTATAGTTCAGCCTTTCTGCTTAGCGCGTCTGCTTGTGCATTATTTATACCCTTAGTATACTGAATTTCAAAATAGTATTCTGTAAGTATTTCCACCCATCTAAACTGTCTTTAGTTGAGTTCCTTTATTATTAAGAATCCTATAAGGTTCTTATAATCCGTCTTAACTATAAATAGTTTCTCTGTACCTTATAAGAATACTCTCTATTTCTTAAGTGCTGTAACTATACCTAATAACTCCTTGTTATAGATATTATAGTTTAACTCTAGTGGTGTCATCTTTCAACTATAGTATGCCACTAGGTGCCATCTATCTTAATATTTCTATATAAAGCATGCCCCTAGTACAAAGTCTGATATATCTATTTCTACAACTGTCTCTAGACCTGGTTAATAGATCTTAAGAACTAGCTTCTAGGTAAACAACTCTTTAATTCTCTTAAATAGTTCTTGTTATTCCTTTCCCTATACCCATAGTTCCTCTTTCTTTATTAACCGCGTAAATGGCTTAATGTCCTGTAACCATTGCGCTATAAACCTTCTATAGTAATTGCAAAACCTTAGAAATAATCTTAACTGCGTAACGTTCTCTAGTTCCTGCTAATTCACTATAGCCTTGATCTTCTTTGGATCTATACTAAGTTGGCCTAGTTTAATAATAAATTTAACAAAATTGGTCTTCCTAGTAAAGAACTTGTATTTCTTAATTGCTACTAGCATCTGTTCTTCTTATAGTCTCTTTAAGACCTATTTAACGTGTTCTCTATGCTCTTCCTTATTCTCTAAGTAGATGATAATATTATTAAGGTATACTATAACAAATTTATCTAAGTGTTCTCCTAATATATTATTAATTCGCTTCTAGAACGTTGCTAGTGTGTTTATAAGCCTAAATTATATAACTAATAGTTTATATAGTCCTTCCTTTAACCTAAAGGCTGCCTTCTATTTGTTGCCTTTCTTAATCCTAATCTAATAGTACGCCTACCTCAGATCTATCTTTGTAAAGATCTTTACGTTGCCTATTCTATCTTAGATTTCGCTAATTAAGGGTAAAGAATACCTATCCTTCCTAGTAATACTGTTTAACTGTCTATAGTCTATACACATCCTAAGTTTTCTATTTTTCTTTGGGATGAATAGTACTGGATATCCTACTAATAACTATAATAGTCTAATATATCCCTTGCGTAAGTTCTCCTAAATAAACTCCTTAAGCGCTACTAACTCTATTTCAGTAAGCTTATAGATTGGAAAGAACTTTAGACTTATTTCCTTTTCTAATTCTATCTTATGGTCCTATACTACATGCTCTAACAGCTTTTTACTTTCTAGTAACTATAACTTTTTACTATACTTGTAGTATCTCTTTGGTATATAACTTAAGCCTCACTTAGTCTCTTTATATGTCGCTCTAACTTAGTACTATACTAACTTAGTTTACTGTCGTACTTTATACTGTTGTGTATTCTTAATATTGACCTAACCTATAACCCAATTAATCTTTAGATTATACTCCTATAACTAAGGCATTCCTAGTATCGCCTTATCCTGTCCTAATAGTAGGATATTAAAAGACATTCTAACTAGTCTCCCTTTAATAGTTAACTAAATAGGTCCTATTTTGAGATTAATAATGCCTTCTCTATAGACTATCTAATCTCCTAAAATTGTTATAAGTGGATATAGGTATTTCTTCTATCTATATAGTAACCCTATTCTTTCCACTGCTTTTGGTGATATGTGGTTTCTAGTTACTCCACTATCTACTAATACTTTAAACTGCTAATCTTGCTATTTAACTTATAAATTTAGATACTGTCCTTAAATTCCTTTAAGGGTCTAAGGCTCTAATACTAGTTCCCTCTGGTTCTATGCGCCTCCCCTTTTCCTAACTGTTGGCTGCTAGATCCTACCTATACTTAGTCCAACTTAGGCCAATACTTAGTTCATTTCTTTTCCTCTATATACTATAGATAAGTGTTCTCTAGGTATTCCCACCACTATTATCTATCTAGGCATTCTTCTATAAGGAATCTTTCTGGTTAAAGTATTAAGTCTCCTTAACCTTATACTTCTACTAGGTGCCAACTATGTATATACTTAGCATTTCTAAACTGCTTTTCCTCTGGTACCTAATATATCCTTATTAGGTACTTCCGGTTCTTATCTTTAGGTGCTCTATACATGTTATATATATTATCCATATAAGCTATCCACGATAGTGTATAATACGCTATATGTTTTAGGTTAACTCTTAGTTTGTCTTTATTTTTAAGTTTAAATCTATACCTAGTTGACCTAACCACTAGTATCTCTACTATGGGTACTAAGATTTATTACTTACTTCTCTAGTTCCTGGATCCTTCTTCTAGGTTCCTTAATATTATAATTAATGCTCCTTTGATATAACTTATGCGTTTTTCTATAATAGGTTAGTCTTGGACAACTTTTTTGTCTAGCTATATATAAAAGTCTTTCTATTCGTTATTATGTCGTTGCCTATACCACTTTTTATATAACTGGTTTAGTGTGTATAGTTTATCTATTAGAAAGTACCTTGTTATTACTATATTGTAACATCCTTTAGTATATCTTTCTTTAAACCTGGTTAGAATATCTAGATCCTCTTCTTGTTTTAGTTTATCTAACCATTTTACCCTAAGTGTCCCTGTACTTGGCCTATTAGTAACTCTTTATATAGATGCTCTGTCCCTTATATAACCTAGCATAGCTGACCTCTTGTCTAGCTTTTGCTCTTGCTATATAATAATTCTTATCCTAAACTTATCTATAGTTTCTTATTTTCTGTGTCTTGTAGCTAGATCTTTATAGTCGTCTTGCTTTTTAATTCTAGTATTAACTGTTTAATCTTTAGGCTAAACACTGCGTCTACCTAGGATTGCTAATATTTTTATTCGTTCTCTGAACTTATAGTTCTTAAACTTGCGTCCTATACTTATTTATTTGTTGCTAAACTGAGTTACTGCCCTTTCCTATCGGTTTTCGTCTGTTGTGGGTTCTTAGGTGTGTCTTATCTCATCTTAAAAATCTTAAGCTTCTTTTATCTCTGCTTAAGAATCTTAAGCCTATGGCCTTTTACCTTTATTAAGTAATAAGCTAGCACTAGCAGTTGTCTACTTACTTAGTTTCTTTTAAACGTTACTCCTATTATCTTATAAAGCGATGGAAATTGTATCTAATAGTATCGCAATACCCATTACTAAACCTTATTCTGTAATGGTCTTAGTCTCTACTTCTATTTTAACTTCTCTAAGGTTTATATGCTCCTAGTAAACTGCCTTTATTGCCTTATTATTAGTAAATACTTCGCCTGTGTTAAATTTATTGTCTTTAATGTCCGATCTGCAAGCTAGTTTGTTGGTTCTTTTAAACTTAGATAACAATGGCTCCTATAGCTAATAGCTTACGCTGTACTTAGCGTCCTTATAAATTCGGTATACGTTGTTATAATAATACGCAAAACTGTTAATTAAACACTCTTTTATTCCTTATAGTGCACTATTATCCCTCTGTACGTATGTGTCTCCTGCTAGTCTGGTTCCCTTTACTGCGTAGTTACTCTAACTACCTCTATAGTCTCTAGCAAAATAACTCTGTTTTCCGCAATTTATACAAGCTCTATCTTTAAACTATTTTTCTTGCTATAGAGTCTGCCTAAATGTCTTCTGCTGCTAAGATCCCTAGTTTGGCCTCTGCTCCTAGGTCCTTTAATTACTTAATCCTTAACCTTTAGGTTTCTATAGTTTCTTTTCCTATCTTTAGGTTTCTTTAGTACCGCTTAGGTCTATTAGCTCTGCGCCATTCTATAGTTTCTAACTCTATATCTATTGTTGTATACTCTGCGCCTTATACAACTATGGAACTCTGTCTTGCCCTTTCTTAGCTTATTCCCTTTGGTAGATCCTATTATTAATCTTTATTAACTAATCTATTAACTCTCTTAGAGTATCTACATCTTTTATTAGGATAATTGCGTCCTAGACTTTAGCCTTAAGTCCTTATTTATACTGTACTATAAGCGCCCTATTATTCCACTTAACCTATATGGCTAGTGTTTAAAACTGTGTTGTATACTTAATTACTAAAGTGCGTTATACTAAGTTCTGAAGCTTTTGTTCCACTGTGGTTGTGGCCTCCAGGTCTTTAAATATCTGCGTTAGTTATTCCGCGAACCCGTTCTAACTGGTAAATATATACTATACGTCCTAGTTAGTAGTTGTTATACCATTAGCCTATATTTCCGTGAGATATAGCTTAAACCACTTAAGTACCCTCCCTGTCAGGAACAATCCTGTATAAGCTATTTAATCTAATAATATTACTAACTTCGCTCCTTCCTGTACTACCTTAAAGTGCATCTGTATAAGAAATCCCTTAAGCTTTAACTTCTCTCCTAAGAATCGTTTAATTAAAGGTAGCTTGATCTTTACTGCTCTAATTCCATTAATACGTTCTTTAAGTATCCTATTATTGTCTTATTGTCAGATAATCTGTATTCTCTAAAGGCGTGGGTCACGTGCATAAAGACACGTCACTAAAGACACGTCAGATCAAGGTTAAAAAGACACAATACAAGATCATTAATAAATTAACCCATTTCATTAATGAACTGCTCTATATAAATTTCGTGATAGTTATGAACCCGGTCCGCCGACTCAAGAAGCTATTTAGCTATTTCTCAATTATTTGAAGAAATTCTACCTTATTGTTAGACTCTGACACCTTATCGTTAAGACGCAGACTCTGACAGAAATCCTACCTTAATCGTTACAGGACGATTCTTCCACAAGATTCCACGAGATTCTATGAGATTCCACGAGAAATCCTACCTTAATCGTTAAAGGATGATCCTGACGACAAGGACGATCCTAATGACAAAATACCATCTCAATTCCCCACCTGCCTATTAGTCAAAATGACTCTACTGACGTTGAGTTCGTTGACCACAATCATCCTTAATAAACTAGAAGACTGGGAGCAATAGATCTAGTAACTACAAGCCCTAGTAAACAAATGAATTTGGGCCCACGTTAACCCAGACAATACAGCACCTTAATAAGCTCTACTATAAGAACCAGCCTATCCAGAAGTCACTAATTTCAATAAGAATGCAACCTTATATGCACAGCTCTTGACGAATTAATAGAAAGCGTATAAGAATAGTAGATAATACTATAACTAGGACATAAAGTACTTCCTAAAATAGGAAGAGCATCTGCAATAGATACGCACCTAGATTACGTCTATAGTATCAATTTAGAAGAAGCTACTGCTTAACCCTTCCCTTATAGTTAAGGAATGGCTAATTTGGTTAAAAGAAGACACTGAGCCTTTAAAGAACTTTATGATAAGGAAGGTATAACTGCAGTATATGGAGTTACTTAAAGGGCTTAAGCAGACAAAGGTTACCCAGTGGCTTGACTGATGGGAGCATGTGATGAAGATGGTAGAGAAGTATGATCTTTTATAGATGACTAATAGGATCTGGCTAATGGACCTTATAAATGCAATACGACCTATAAGCGAAACCTATTTTGTTCTATACATAAAGTAGGCAAATAATACTAAAAAGGCTCTCTTATTAGAATACCATAAAGTAGTAATAGAGCTATAAAAAGCATTCCAAAACCTTTCTAAAGCCGTACCTACGACGGCAAGAGGGAGTGCATTTAACATAGACTTTGTAGGAGAGCCCAAAGAGGGTATCTCTATTGCTGCTAAAGTCCAAAAAGGAAAAGGGAACAGCTTATCTCGCAGCTAAAAAAGGGCAGGTATAAATTTAACTAAAGAGACGTCTTTTAAAAGGTTGAAGAACCTCAAATGCCTGGCATGCGATATAAGGGGATATACCCTTCCTAACTGTTAGTATCTATTTAAGAGCAAAAGGCCTAAGGGATTTAAAGCCGTAGGTACACGTATAAAAAGGGTGCTTATAAAGGTAGAGCAAGATAAGGATCTAGCTGCCTAAGTGGAATGACTTAAGCTTAAGGAATTAAAGGTTGATAAAGCTTAATAATAATAGGAGATAGTTAAGATTAAGGGAAAAGCTAATGCGATATTCCTAGAATTATATTACACCAGTTAACTCCATCTATTAAAGCTATTAACCATTCTTAACTTAGGAACTACTCTCTATATCTTTAATAACCTCTCTTGTTTTTACAATTTTAGGAAAGCTCTAAGACATAAATATGTTATCGCCGGCAGCTTAAAAGTGCCTACACTAGGTTACGGCGATGTTACTATCTAGGTTATAAAACCAGACAAGAGCAAGGGAATCCTACGTCTTAAGGACGTTACCTTTTATACGGACTTTAATATGAATCTAGTATCATTCCGTCTACTTTAAAAACAAGGGTTCTACTAGGATAACAAAGGAGATAATAATCTGCTAGTTTAAAAGGACGACACAATCCTATATTAAATAGAAGAATGTCATAAACAATAGACTATTAAATACGTCCAACCAGGAAGTCTATTAGCGTTCAATATAAGCCGACTACTACGCCGCCAATAGAAGCGTAGAGTATCGTTAAGAGACGCTTATCCAGATTTGAAAGGTGATATATATCTATAGTATCTACGTCTAGGTTATCTAGGACCTATAAGCCTTTACCATCTAGGTCTTAACACCTTAGGAGTTAAGCTTTAAGGCCCAAAGACAACGGAATGTTAATATTGCAGTCTCGCTAAAATCAAGCGTTAGGTCTTAAGAAGGTTCTTAAAACAGAATATTAATAAACCTTATTTTAACCTCTATATTAACTAGACTGACCTTAAGGAAGCATATACTAAATTTATACGAGTTATATTTATCCACAACACCTTCTTAGGAAAAACCTTCCCGTATTTTATAACAACGCATAGCGAGAAGAAGAAGACACTATAAGTGCTTAAAGATTTCATCCAATAGATTTATCTGAGGTATAACCTTAAAGTTAACACTATCAGATCAGACAACAAGCTAGGGAGAAAAAAAACTTTTAAATGGCTATAAACTTAAGGGATTATATTTAAGCCTTCAGCGCCATATATCTAAGCTTAGAACAATACCGCCAAACGCTTAAGGGGTGTAATTATTAAGAGAACACGAGCAATAAGAATTACTGCTAAGCTACTGCATAATCTATAGAACGAGATTGTTAACTATACAGTCTACCTTTAAGATCAAACGCCACGAGAAAGCAATAGATGGAAATTATTATATAAGAGGTTCCATACCTACCTAGCCAATGGGTTAAGAAAGCCGCAACTAGCGCACCTAAGGGCCTACGGCTGTAGGGTATACGCGATAACGTTAGATGCCTAGCTAAAGAAGAAAAGGCTAAGCAAGCTAGATCCGCAAGCCCACATCAGCTACCTCATTGGCTATAACTCTACCAATATCTACAGGATCTAGATCCCATATAAAGGTATTATTATCTCTACTAGAGATGTCATCTTTGACAAGAAGACGTTCTTTAACAGAAAGTAAACGGATATCTCAAAGGATCTACACGCCAAATTAGATACGCTAATTGAGAAGATTTAACTCCCTAATACCCTAACCAAGAACGAGGTTCTTCTGGAAGATAATAAAGAAATATTTAAACCATCAATTTAAGAGGAAGACGACGACAAAGTTAATAAGCCAGTTTAAACCTTTAATAAGTTAGCAGATCTCAAGCTTGCAAGAGCTCTTAAAGATGCGTACTATACACCACCTCCAACAGAAGAAGACAAAGAATCTCTATATACCTTTCACGTCAAGTATCCTATAAAGTTAGGTGTATAAGGTACTAATCAAGACGTCGCTTATCAAGCAGGAGATACGTTTAACACTTAGGGGGTATCCAACAACTTAGTTAAAGACTTATTTAAGGAAGCCTGTAATAATAGGTTTAAAGACTTTATTACCAAAAGGATTACATTAGCCTATTAAGGCGCCTTCTTAGCAGGAAGGAAGTTCAACCTTAACAGTTAACTTAACAACAGCAAGCTAAAATTAGGCAGAATACGTAATATCAGATTACATAGGAAGAACTTACCTCCACTACCTTAGTTAATCCGCGACCTTAATACGCATCCTCTTTAAGATTAGTTCCAAGAAGCTTAATAAGCCCACCTCTAATCCTATTATCAAATAAGGTTGTTTTAAGAAACAGATAAGAAGCATGCAAAGGGACAGCAGGTTCTTAGCTTAATATAGGTATTCGTCTATAAGACGGACAAGCACGGATTTCTCCAGAAATATAAGGCACGCTTAGTAGTATGCGGAAATTAACAGGCCCCAGGAGACCTACCTACAAGAGCTACTATATTAGCTAGTACAACCTTCCGAACCCTTATAGCAATTACCGCAAAATTCGACCTGGAGACGATATAGATAGATACAGTTAATGCGTTTATCTATTGTGATCTTAACAAGGTTGTCTATATAAAGCTACCGCTAGGGTTTAACAAAGGAAAGAAAGACAAAGTACTGCGCTTAAGAAAAGCCTTATACGGACTATAACGATTACCACTATTATGGTAGAAGAATCTCACAAGCTTATTAAACGAATTGGGCTTTAAAGAGGTACCTTAGGAGCAGTGTGTTATACTAAAAGGTAGAATAATCATCTTCTTCTATATTAATAATATTGTCTTCTGCTACCAAAAGACAGATAAGAAAAAAGCTTAAGAAGTAATTAAGGAGCTATGCAAGGAATACCAGATAAGTATCCTTAGCAAGCTAAAATAGTTCCTAGGAATCCACGTGCTATATAATTATAGCCAAAGGCTCCTATAGCTATCCCAAGAAGCCTATATTAAGAAGATAGCTAACTAGTATAAAATAGATCTTAGAGGGCGTCTTTTAGACACTCCTATAGCAGAATTAGAACTCCTCCCTACTAATCACCAATTAATCCGTCCAACGCTTCCGTCCCCTAATATAGACCTACTAGTCCGTCCTATGTCCCTACTAAGAGAAGTAGCTTCTATAATGCTATATTAGAGAAAAATGGGTTTAATACTTTATACAGCCACTATAACGCGTCCGGATATTGCTTTTACAGTATCACAGCTAGTAAGGTTCAATTAGAACCCAAGCTAAGAGCACTATTAAGCGGCAGATAGAGTAATCCAGTACCTATATAGTATAAGGAGCAGAGCAATCTACTATAGAGGAGACAAGGAAGGAATAAACGGTAGAGGGAGAGATAAAGGAATACGCGATAAAGGACGAGACAACAGAAGAGACGGTAGAGGTAAAGTGCAATTATTTATCTATACTAGCAATGCATTATTCGCGGACAACTCCATTAACAGAAAGAGCTCGTAAGGATATATTATAAAGCTATTTAGGGGGCCGATCGCCTGGAGAGCAAACAAGTAGGGTATAGTAATAACGTCAAGCACAGAAGCCAAGTTGTTAGCCCTATTATAGATAGCAAAAAAAGCTATCTTTATTAGCAGGCTATTTAAAGTAATAACGTTACGCCTAAATAAGCCCTTAATTATTAAATGCGATAACACATAGATGCTCTAACTAATTATGGAAGATACGGCAAAGCTAATTATAAAGCTCTGACATATTAACATCTATTAACACTGGCTACGTTAGGAATACACAATAAGACAAGTACGATTTCAATAGACAGCAATAAAGGAAATAATCGCCGATAGACTTATAAAGGCCCTGCCTAAGCAGAGGTTTTAAAGCTTTGTTAATATAATCGGGATAGTGGATATTAAGGAGCAGCTAGATAAGGAGAAGCAACTAGAGGACCTAAGGGACAGTATTAGAGCAAGACGGAAGAATTTAGATAAGATTACGGTTCAATTGACTCATTAACGGACACGAGAAGGTGGCTAGCTTTGACCTCAAAGAGCTTAAAGCTAAGGGGGTGTGTCAGATAATCTGTATTCTCTAAAGGCGTAGGTCACGTGCATGAAGACATGTTACTGAAGACACGTTAGATCAAGGTCAAAAAGACACGATATAAGATCATCAATAAATTAACCTATTTCATCAATGAACTGCTCTACATGAATTTCGTGACACTTATAAGTGATTAACTATTTCCTGTAACTGACCTTGTGTAACCACTTAAGAATCCCCATTGTCTATACTGGTATCACCTAGCCCTAAGGTTGTGGCTGCCGTTAACGCCGTCGTGACTAGTGCTCTGGGTGGCATATTATTCGATCCTATTCAATACTATAACCTTGGTAGTGAATGTGTAACAGAACCTTATAGTAGGAACTACAGTGGGTTCTATTATTAGGCTGGGTATATAGGTATAAACAAAACAACAACATAATAATAACTGGTGGAGTGGTTGCCTAACAGATTAACTCCAATTATATTCTAAGATTTACTACAAGGAGAGAACTATCTACGGTAGGGACTAAGGTCCTTTAAATACACAACCGTACTCCTAAGAAATCCTCTCTTGTACGTAAGGTACGTGTTGTCTATATTAAACATAACGTCCCTTTTATTTAACGCAGTTAACGCGTTTAACACCATGTGACCTTAGTTACCATTCCTCGTTATATAGTTCTACCGGATCTATCCTGGACCGTGCCTGTATTAACCAACTAGCTTCCGCCGTCTCTTCTCTAAGTAGTCGTAACATCGTACTTAAAGCGTCCGTAACAGGTGCCGTTTAGATATCGTAGTAGCTGCTTACTTAAGTGGTAATGCGATTCTCCTAGTGCTGCCATAAACCTAGCTAGCGGACCGACAGCATAGCTGGTATTAGGATGTGTGCAGTTTGAGAGGTAGATCGTAGAGCTAATAATCTATTGGTAGACTATCGCATCGTTATACTTAAGGAGGCTTTTAATATTAGGCTTCAGAACAATACCTACTAGTATTAGTAGCTTGGCCAGATTATAGTTGTCCATTTTTAGCCATTTAAGTAGCTTCTTAATATACATTATCTAATATAGCTTAAGGGTTCGGTTTGTACGGTCTTAATTAATTTGGAAGCCTATAAATACTTCTATAGAACCTAGGTCTTTGCATCTCCATTCTCTTAAGATTCTTGTCTTTATAATATTAAGGTATTAGCGCTTTCCTGCGATTAGTATATTGTTAATAAATAGCAAGATATATACTTTATTTCCTATAAAGAGATTGGGGTTAGTATTAGCTGCTTTTAAACCTATATTCTTAAAGAACTTCTTAACCATCTGAAACCATTCTCTCGGTGCCTGCTTTAGGCCATAAAGTGACTTATTTAGCTTTAAGTAGACGTCTTTTACACCCTTAAGCTTAGGTTCGAAGTCTCTTAATAGGTTAGGAATCTGCATATAAATCTATTCTTGCAACAGCGGGTTTAAGAATGCAGTTTTAACGTCAATATAGTTAAGCTTAAGGTCCTTAGCTGCCACCTTTGCCATCAAAAACCTAAAGGTGTTATATTATACGATAGACGCAAATGTCTTAAAATAATTAATATTAGGGGTCTGCTTGTCTTCCTAAATATATAGTCTTACCTTCTTGCGAATTACTTCTCCCTTAGCATTATACTTGTGCTTTAGAACTAGCTTACTTAAGAGTAACAACCTTCCTTCTAGTACTATCCCCCTTATAATAGTATAGGTGTGCATCCTCTTAAGTAAGAGGAATTCTTTAAAGATAGCTTTTATCCAGCTAGAAGCGTCCTCCCTTAAGGCCTAATCTAGCTTAATAGCGTTAAATGGTGCTGTAGGTGCTTCTAAGGAGGTAGTATTCTTAGCTTCTAGGTAGATAGCTTTTATAGCTATTACTAACTAAACCACCATATCGTTAAAAACCCTTATATTTGGTAACCTTCTAGACCTTGTTCTCTGCGCATAAGGAATACGTATCAATGTGCTTTATATAGGCGTCCCACCCTTAGCATTACCTTAATTTAAGTGTCCTACTTAATCTTAACCTAGGCTTCCTACTTAATTAGAGTGGCCTACTTAGTCTTAACCTAGGCTTCCTACTTATTTAGAGTGGCCTACTTAGTTACTATCTAGCCTACTTATAGTTCTCGCAACTAGAGTCTCTGTCGGCGCGTTTAAGGTAGTAAGGGGAGGTATAAGTTGGTTTGCGGCTTGGCTTATAGCGTAATTTAAGTATTCTACTTAATCTTAACCTAGGCTTCCCACTTAATCTAAGCGGCCTACTTGGTTACTATGTCTTATAGCTTATACCTAAGGTGCTCTATAAGGGAACCTGTACTCGTTTACTTTAGTATCTCCAAATAGCTTAATTGCTTGGGTATATAGGTTTATTATCTTAAATTAACTACTTTCTTTTAATCTAATAAAAACATAATTAGGTTTTATTCTTAAATTATACTTCCTAGGGTGTTTCTTAAGCGTATTAATTGGATTGGCGTAACACCTAAAGACGACTAGATTCTTTAAGTTAGGAACTCGTTAGGTATATGCCTTATAGGGTATAATAGCACCACTATACTTATCATCAAATGGAAGTGCTAAGGTAGGTACTTAATTCTTAATCCAGATAGCATGCTCGACTGCGTAGCATCAAAGTTTAACTAGTATATTTCCTTAAAATAGAAGTAACCTTGTTTTGTAGTTGACTGTGTAGATTACGCGCTCGATTGCGCCATTATATAAGTGCTTGTATGGCGGACAAGGTTTAAAGTTAATACCCTAGGGTATCAGTTCGTCTTAAAATCTACAGCTAAACTCCCTCTTTCCATTATCTGCTTAAATCTATATAGCTTTATTGCCAGTGAACCTCTCTACCCTTGCAATAATCTCTTTAATATGCGGTAGTACCTCTTTGGTTTGGAGGGTTTTAAGAGGAATAACCTAAGTATAGTGTATAGCGTCGTCTAGGGCTAGGAGGTAGTAGTTATAACCTCTAATTAATATACTAATTTATCCCGTAGTATTAAGGTGTAGCCCTTAACCAGGTATCTTCTCACGCTTAGTTGTCTTTTTGCTTAGTATTTCTCGCATCTTTTTAGCTAGATAAGCTTTGCACGTGCTCTTACTAACTAGTACTGCTCTCTTCTTAAGCTTTATGCCTAGTAAGGAGTGCTATAGCTTAAATAGGTTGCTATAATTTGTATATCCAGTTTGGCGGTGCTATAGCTCAGCATCCGTTTCACTGACATTTGGTTATAAATCGTATGCTTCCACTATCGCATTAAGTGCTTCCTAATGCTCTTATAGTACGTAGAGGTTGTTCCTTATAGTGGCCTTAAACGTCGTACCTAATTTATGCTTGCCAGTAGCTTAATTGTCTAGGTTAAATATAATTAAGTAGCCTTCCTAAGTAAGAGTCCTTACTAAGATCAGCTTAATTAACTTAAATAAAGGTATAAGCTAGACGTCTTTTAGCTTTAGGGTACCAATTTAAACTTGACTATAGCCTGTAGTAGGGACAATGGTCCCATTCGCAGTATGGACCTATTATGGCGTATTCTATCTCTTTAAGTATATTAGGTCTGATTGGTTACTAGTAAAGTGCTTAGTTGCACCTAAGTTAAGAGCCTAAGCTAGAGACATTATTGTAAGCATAGCACGTTTAGGGTTAGGGTTAAGGTAGATTAAATTACTATTAAATTCTTCCTTAGCTATTACTACATTCCCTACTTTCTCTGCCTTAGGAGTACCTTAATCTATCTTTCTGGCGTTATTAAATCAGAATTGCTTAAGTAGGGGATAGTCTTTCTAGTAGTGACCTTTCTAATAGTATACTCTGCACTCGTCTCTTTCTAGTTGTTTTAGCTCTTTGGTTACTTGAGACAACAAGCTATAATATAATAAGGAATAATTGAATCTACTAGCACGATCTCTACCCCTTATTTAACCTTGACCTTAGTTTCCCCTTCTCCCTCTAGGTTTGTCTTTCCTTTTGTATACAAGTGCTACAGTCTGTGCTTATGTAGGGAGAGCAGTCTCTTACTCCTAAAGAAGAGTAATGCAACTCTTAAGGTCTTGTTTGTCTTGTAGACACTAGGTCTTCGCATTCTGCCACATAACATCGCTTAGGAGGGCCAAGAGAAGCTACTCTTTAATATTATTGTTAGTAAGTGCTTAAGGCGTTAAGGCTAGATTAATCTTAAATTAATTAAGTATTTGGAGGAACTTAACGATTCGCATCTTTGTAGGGTTAAATATAGTGCTATAGAACTCTCTGCGGAGTCTAAAGATATAGACCTCGTTATTGGCCTTATTAAACTTCTTTATTCCTTCCTACATTCCTTAAATATTGTATGCCTTTATTATCGCACGCATCTCTTCCTAACGGTTGTCTCCTATTAAATTATAGATAATCTTATTTGCTTCCCCTTATCTTCTTCTTCCGTTAGCTAAATTGACTCGATTTAGGTCCTTTACACTAGTAACAAAATCCCAGCCCTCTGACATAATTAGGGCTGCCTTGCAGGTGCGCTCCCAGTCTGCAAAGTTGTCTCCATTGAAAATGATGATTTTGCCTACCTTGTGATCGTACGTAGGTGTCGTTAAGGTTGAGGTAGAGGAGGTTATTTTCGGGGTCAATTTTCGAGTCAGGAGGTGTCGCTACCCGGGCTTATAACCTGTTGGAATTACAAGGTCATAAGGTCACAGCGGAGGTGTCTTGAGGGTCTATTTAATGATAGAGATAACGCAGACGATAAATATTGATTGATTCGTGATGCAGTAGATACGGTTAATGTCTATGTAGATTGCCTGCAGACTTTGACCTCACAACGTGTCCAGAGCTTAGTTAGCATTCCTCGCTTAATTCTGACACCCATTTTACCCTACTATATACCTCCCCTACTAAGAACGTTGTCCCCTAACGTTCTATAAGACAGAAGAATAGCCAAACAAAAGCATAGTAAAATAGAATAGTAAAAGGAAAGCATATCCCTAAAAGAGTACAGGAAGCCTTACTCTTCCATTATCTATAGCTCAGATCCTATCTTTCTACTAGTAGTAACTAGGACAGCAGTAACTAGAAACAATAACGGTAACAGTAATAGCAGTAACAGCAGTAACAGTAACGGTAGTAGAAACAGTAATATAGCAGATAGTTAGCGCGGTAAAATAAAATAGAATAGTCGGCGGTAGAACACTTAGTAGAAGAACTCGGTAATAGTTAACAAGCAGTAGAACATCTAGTAGCAGAACTTTTAATAGCAGAACACTTGGTAGCAGCAGACGGTTAATGGCAGTCGGTTAGCAACAGTTGGTGGTAGTAGTTGGTTAGTAGCAGTGGCAGAACAATCGGAACAGCGGAACGGAACGGTCGGTAGAAACAGTAGTCAGAATAGTCAGAATAGCAGCAGTAGCAGTAGTAGCAGCAGTAGAACGGTCAATAGCGGTTGGTTGGAGGCGGCTAGTCGGAACGGCGGTGGCGGGGCGATTGAAACGGTAGGGTATGGCGGTTGGGAAAGCAACAGTAGAGCAGTTAAAGCAGTATTAGGCCTAGAACAGGTCGGTTGAACAGTTATCTAGCAGATCTCGCAGCGGCACAGATTCGACACAGTAAGATAGAATAGTAGAGACGGAGCAGTTAGTTGAGACAGTAGAGACGAAATAGCTACACGGAACAGTGGCAGTAGCAGCGGCGGCGACAGAGCAGTTGACTAAGGTAGCAGAGGCTCTAGCCCAATTTGATTTGATTGTTTAGCTAGTTATTTGATATTAAAACTCTGCATCTATAGGCTCTGCATCTGCGGACAATTGATTAAGACTCTGGCTGTGTAGTCATTTGGTTAAAGCTTTGTATCCATATAGTTGATTAATTGGGGCTCTGCATCTGTAGTTAATTAAGGCTCTTAGTATCTACTAGACGTCCAAACCAGAGACCTGTCCTAAGACTTCCTTCCTTATAAGTATAAACGGCAGCTTTTAGTAGACCATTTCCGCGGGCCCGGTGCTTTTGTAAGACGTCCTTAATAGCTGCTTTTCTCGGCCAAGATCCGGGCAGTAACACTTGGCAGTAACTTTACTGCCCGAATCTCTTGCCAAGTTTCGTTCTGCCGGTGTAAAATCAGTGGCTTGGAGCTTATTTTTAGCGTTGTAGATCTAGATTTTAGAGCCGTAGATCAATCAATTAGCGTAGAGCCGTTGCATTGTGGTAAAGCTATGCCCAAGCAATCTACATCGTGATCCTTAGCATGGTGTTGCATATGGAAATATTTAAGTTCTACAATTGCTTTGATTTGGAACTAGCCCAACATGATTTTAGGTTGCTCGGTCACTGCAGGAAAGTCATAATGCTTGGCGTGGTGTTGAACTTGGGGTGCCTCTGCCACTGCAATAGCAGAGACACCCCAAATTTCTAACAATTAAGATTTTGGACAGCAGTAGATTAACTGCTTACTAAAATATGGGGTATCTATCACTGCAGTGGCTACTACAGTAACAGAGACACCCCATATTTATAAATTTAGATATTCAATCGCAATTGCATCCATGTAAATATAGAAGCCAGAGGCAATTGACGTATAAAAGTAATTTGTTTAACAGTTACAAAGGTGATTTAAACAAGAACTTAAGAGGGTTACCTTAGAAGAAGAGCAAGCAGATAGTAAATAAACATCCCAGGCGCTTTAATACCGAAGTACTCTAAGACACGCCACCGCACGGTTATATTGTCATATTTAGTGGGTCCCACAATACTAATTTGTAACTTAGATGCGCTATAAAATGCCACATTGTCTGTGCTGTCGGGAGAGGGGCCGAGGGAGGGGAGATTATTTACCTAATAGACCCAAATCCCCTGCGGCAACTTGTTCCTTTCCTATTCTTTCTTTAAAGCAACAAGATAACTGCACCCATTTGGAAGGCCAGAGTGCTTAACGTGGGTGACAGGGTTTTGACGGTTTGATGGGTTTTGACGGTTTCCAACATCAAAACTCTAAGCGAGGGACACGGACAAAGTTTGTATGGGAAAACCTTAAAACCGTCAAAACCCATCAAACGTCAAAACCCTGTCACCCACGTTACCAGCTTCCAGCTTGAGCAAGTGTTCAGGAGGGATTGGTTAAATAGCTGCCTGCGTTTCTGCAATCGCGTTCTCGTTTCTTAGCTTCTTGTAGGCCTTCTATTTGGCTGGCTGGGTTTCCCGGGGCGTGGCTGCGGGGGTAACAGAGGTAGAGGCGTCCATTTTGGGTGAGGTTCTTGGTGTAGAGCGTAGGGAGCCATTGCCACGTATTTATATAGGGGTGGCGATTGAGCGGTGTTGATTGACGAATCTTGGC
>Ga0307507_10002551_pt1 | contig 37837 bp, 38 predicted proteins | sample 7_EM_MG_FD_207223 | JGI IMG/M metagenome (GOLD analysis project Ga0307507, IMG submission 207223) | Populus trichocarpa ectomycorrhiza microbial communities from riparian zone in the Pacific Northwest, United States - 7_EM | ecosystem: Host-associated > Plants > Roots > Unclassified | place...
ACCTACTACTCACAATGGATGCAGAGAAAATGCTTGGAAAATGCTGGTCCTAGTAACAGCGGCCATAACTTATCAGCTTATCTTGCGCACTCCAATCAGGGCTTCCGAATAATGTGGCAGGCCAAATCTTAAAGACATGCTAGTCAGTCAGCCAGCCAATTTTTCGAGATCTGATAAATAGGTCTAGACTCTGCCGAACCTGTCAGAGAATCTTATCGGGCTGATGGGTAGTTTGTGATAGATCTGCTATGGATAGGTGATTCACCCCGAGACACTTTAGTCGATGTGATGCCGGTATACCGGTAGCGAAGGGGGGAGCAGAATGTGTAGGAGAATCATGTGCTGACCCGGTGGCAAAAGTTCTGGCAATTGGGAATATTTACCAAAAATTGATATTTTGAAGGATTTTTAACTCTGCTCTTGCACTGAACCTAGGCAGAAAACTCTCCCGGAAGCACCCAAGTAGCTATGTATGCATGTAAGGATCACTCCTCAACTATTTACAGAGCCCTTTTACCTTCCCATCATGCAGCAACTCGTTGAAACTCGGGGGATCGCTGTGAGGCCCACCGCAATTGCCTCAGTGAATTGATAATAATGATGACTTTCGAGGGATAATAGCACTCTACAACTTTGTGGGGCCTTCAATCGAGAATACCATAGGTATGCTCCAAATTAATCATGAGATATTGCACACATAAAATAACTTTGAATCAGGAATCTGAGAAAGAGGAGATCTAGTTTCCGATGTTCTACCAGGAACCCAAAAGTGAGGTTTCAGCACATCTTTGGTGCAGAACGGCCCAACCGCCAAGACTTTTGCCCACCTGCTTTAGAAAACTTGATTAGTTGATGGATGAATTATTGATAATCGAGTGAGAGATTGTGGAAAGCAAGGTTAGGATCAAAGTGGCTGGGGGCGTGTTTGGGGCGTTTTTCACGCGTATTCAAGCGCCCCCGCGCTGTTTATTCATGGTGAATTTAGGTGTGCTTCCAGCCCACTCATACCGTGTTTGCTCGGACAATCCATGATCTCCACTAGGCCTCTCTAACCCTGGGATCGGGCATTTCGAGCTGGAGTACTAGCAGTGTTTACCTGACACGGTATGGCTTGGATCTCATTGCTTAGTATCCGTGCTCCCACTAACTTACCCCGTTAAACCTATTGCAGTTTAGCTCTATTGCTTATCTAATAGTGGACTGTCCGAATAAATACGGCATCAAGGTCGATACCCCATTTGGTTCTAGCGTGTCAAGAGAGCTCCTTTCCACCCTGGTCCGGCTTACTCTGGCCGGCAAGACTCCAAGCCACCCGGCTACGGGTAGCGTCCTTCCGATGGTGCTGGAAATGCCAGAAAATCTAGAATGGGGCTAAGGGGTAGCAGGAGAGGAGCGAAGGCTGATTGTTCAATTGGGGGAAAAGCCGAAGCTAGTTGGGAGTGAAGTTATTGGATATGTGTACTTGGGCTAGAGGGGTTTATTTTAGATCTGTAAATTAGACTATCGAAAAATTCAGCACGAGTGACATCAAAATACTGCTTTCCTTCGGAGCTTACTCGAGTATCATACCTGTAGCATCCCACACAAGCCGTTCTAATCTACGTCCTCTCTCCTTCCAGTAAACATAGCCCTATTCTCTTAGGCTAGGACAGTGGTTGCTATGGTGATAGTAATTACTCCTTAGGAGAGTGCCACTAGGCTTGAAAGGGTTGTCAGGCTAATTGGGTAATCTAGGCTTAACCTCCCCTGACCCCACCCAGCTCTACCTAACCAAGAGCCCCGGTTAGCCTAACGAGGCCCCCGGCCCATCGGAAGGCATGCAGCTACTGGTGCCATCTCCTAAGTTAAATATAATACTACCCCCAGCGCACATACCCTACCGTCCAGCCTCACCGCTTCATCTCCATCCCACACCACCAGAACATACACTCACACAATCCCAGTGTCTCCCATATTTCCAGTAGGCAACAGTACCCCCGCTCAGAAGCCAGTAGGAAAATAACAGACTGAACTACAATTCACAGTCCGCATAGTCCCGCGTTCCCTGAAGACGGAGGACGAATATTTTCAACAAGGACAACGGCCAGACAGAGTGAGGCACAGGTCGTAGTCATGTTTACTGCTCTGCAAGTGACCTGGAGAACTACCTTTCTCTAGAATCCCTACCAGCTACAATGGGGGAATCAGCCGGAAACCCTGGGGGATGAGCAAAAAATAACGCAATGAGCTGCAAGCTATCTATATATTGCCTGCCGAGAGCAAGGGGTACCCGGATGAAGTTTTTTTGGATTTTTCAGCCCCGTTTTACGTCTCGATTCCCACCATTTCTTTCCTGTTTACGCTGTTTTGGTTCATGATAGATAGAGAGGCATGTCTTGTGCCCTCTCACACAATCCGAAAGATCCAATGGCATACCCCCATCACCTTGAATCATAATAGGTCACTCGCTTCTTTAACTTTACATTCTTGTAAATGCCAAAGCCATAATGCGAGGCACCAGCCAGCCTGGCATACCCACCCCTTGGCAGCGATCCCAATCCCCTACTATCCGCCATCAGTCCTGTGATGGCATCTGTGGTAATACTTTCAGAATTCCAAACTTCCTAAAATCAAAACCGAGTGATAAGTGGTGTTGGAGCCAGGTGGGTGTGTTGCTGCACTAGGAAGCACGATTTACCCTCTCGTAGAGGTTAGGCGATGAAATATGATAGGATTTTACCCTCGCCCAGTGATTCCAGCCCGGGTCTGGTTGGTTGTTTGATATTTGGGGGGCTCAATCGTGCGGGTAAGCGAGACAAGGGTGCACGCACGCATCATTGGGCAGTCGGTGGGTTTCATTATGTCGCCAAAAGTCAAGCCAGCTTGGTATTCTTATTTTGTAAATCCGTATGTAGTAGCTACAGAATATCCACCTCGCATCTTGAGAACACTAATCCCTTCTCTGACTAGGATCGGACATTCCGAGTCCACCACTCTCCCCACTCCAACACCTGCCTATTGACCCTCGCCTCCTCAGCCCAGAACACCGCGGCATGGCTCCTCAAAACCTCCTCAATTGTAACACCTACAATCTCCTCCTGCGCCTTACCTACTGCCCACTCTTCATTCTTCACCTTGTCAATCGCATCTACAAACGCCCCCGCGAGCCCGTTATCACCGCCACCGTGGCCACTTAGCATATCTATGCTAGGTGCCCAAGTTTTCTTCACACCGGTCTCGAAATCGTATATTTTGATTTGATTGCTATCGGCTTCAAGTTCGCCTTTAGTTCCATAGATCCTAGTAAAGCGCTCGCATATATTCTCCGAGAATGCTACCATAGTTAGGGTAGCAGTTTTCGCTCCGCGGCCTTCTGCTAGGGCACCGCATGGCGAGGTGGAGGTATCGTCGTCGTCCCAGGATATGGTGACAACTTGGTTGTCTACGACATTGTTACCAGCTTCATATACGCATCTCCCGTAGTAGCTCTTCTGCTCGCCATCGACCATAGTGCCTTCGCTTCCGTAGTCTTCGCCCAGCTTTTGTGTTAACATGGCTTCGGCGGCGTCCATGTTGTTCGCTTCCTCGATATCTGGCACCACGATCTTCACTGGCCAGCCCATGTTCATCTTTTTGAGGTTCTTCTCCACGTAGATCTTTCTCGCTGAGAATATGCAGTCTGGGTCAGCCGGACAAGTGAGGCAGTTAGTTGAATTACCAGCCTTCGCAGGTTTCCGAGTGCGTCGGAAATGCACTAGTGAACCTGATGACGATACGGTAGATGGCAGATGAGGGGTAGCAGTAGCTGTAGGAGAACACAAAAGCCAGAGGAGTAGATCGATGTCGTGGCAACATTTTGTCAGTAGCGAGGGAGCAGAAGTTTCCTTTTTACGCCAGTTGCCTCTACAGAGGTCAGCCTAGCCCAAGCAAAGAAGCGAGGGATAATACCTAACATAACTATGAGCAAAATGGTACCACCCTACCGGCTCAGTATGATTAACATTAACTATCTCCCCAAGAAGCTTATCATCACAAACAAGCTTCTTCATAAGTATGTTATGCGGCGAATATCGTAGCACATGCCCAATCGCTAGCAAAACCAGCGGTAGGTCCGGATCGGAGATAGTGTTAACCATACGAACACACGACTCGAGCGTAGTGCTGAGCGGCTTCTCGCACATGATATGTAAGTTCAGTGGCCGAATCGCGAGCACAATCTGCACCAGCCAGTCATTATATTCAGATTTCCGCTCCTCAAGCGAGAGAAGGAGGGAAAGGGCAGGGGGCAAACCTCCTCATGAGTCTCGTCAAGTGTGCAAACACAAACACCGTCCACTCGACTCATAACCAGTCCCCTGTGCTCTCCGACCAGTTCCGTCCACGAAGTAAACACCAGTTCATCAGAGATGTTACACTCCTGAACCAGCCTCCTCCGTTTATACTCATCCGGCTCCGCAACGCCAACGACTGTTCCATTCGTGGCCGCAACGATAGACCTCGCATAAGCACGCCCTCGCGATCCGGCTCCAATGATCAAGATTCGTGGACTATTGTCTGGTTTCGGGGGAGCAGCTCTCGGTATTACTCTAAAGGAACTGGCTTCGTGAGGAGCGGATGAATCCTTCCTGGGGAACAACTTTTTGATCACGGTTGTCATTATTCTTGTTGCGAATATTAGAAAGAGGGAATGGGGGGTTTACGAAGGGTATAGTATTTGAGGGGTGCTAGAGTGGGGAAAAAGGGTATGGTCTACGAGTATTTTGCGGCTCAAGGAATACGCCAAGGAAGAGCCGCGAGTGGGGGCGGGGCAACCGCTCCTATCCGGCAGGCTTAGCAGATAGACCCCACTAATATTTAGCACTTTTAAATCAAGCACCCCTAAGAACCTCTCACCTTGTGAAGCGTTGGGGCAATTGGAAGTATGATGGTGTAACTTTCCCAACCAAAGAGTAGTGTAACGGTTAAATGGGTGTACGGGTACTGTATTGAAGGTAAAGGTAGGGGAGAAGGCCTCTATACCAGCCAATTCCTGGCCCTCTTGTAGAAGTACTGGCAAGGTTATTTTACACCAGCAAAACGTAACATTTCAACTGCGAGGGGGAAAATAGTGCCCCCAACTTCTAAACCAGAAAACCCAACCTTAAAAGATCTTAAAAATGCTAAGTATTTCTTTAAAAATAGACAGCATTTAGGTGTATTTATTGGTATTTTTTTATTAGTATTTTTATGAAGGTTTTTTTGAGGCATATTGGGCGAGAAAATGCTACGGGTGTTGGCCTGAAAAAAGATGATTGCTTGTGGTGCCGAACAGGGTAACCAGCATGGTTTCAAGACACAAGTAACTTGCTAGGATACCAGTACTTGTATCATACAAGTACCTACTCAGGCATTTCCTAAAAAAGGATTTATTGACAACTTTTAACAATTCAAGTACACAATTGTCCTGCTAGATTAAAATAAATTTACCAGTGTTTCTAGCCCACTCAGTCGAATTTTCCACAGATTTCTCTTTTTTCTTTTTGTGAGGTTTATGAAGGTAATTCTTACTGTATCGGTGTGCAACATGAAGGCTGAAACCTTGATGCCGGGACCAGCTTGTGCTGGGTGCCAGTAAACCTTCTCGGAGGTCAGGGCTAGGCTAACGAAGGCAATGTGGGACCTCATAATAATTATCATAATAGTCGCAGGAATTCATAAAATACTTGGCAAAAAAAATCCGTGTGCATTTGAGCGTCCATACAAGTTCACGACCCCCGCCATCAGATACTTACCTGTTAGGCTGTTGGGAGCACAGTCTCCTCCGGGGGCACAACGAAACTGGTGTTGAAATTTTCTATTACACCTCATATATATATTTCTTTACTTCCATATTGAGGTCAACTCGGCTATTTTCACCAAAAAGATGACGTACGCTGTACATTATCTATCTGATTGATTTCCTTCAGTTCCCCTCATTTTGGCAGTAACTTGGATAGTGCCATATATATTCTCATACTTGGTTTGTGTTTCAGTTCTACCTGTACACCACTTACTTACATTACTACAGCTGGGGGCATACTATTACAGGATTCTCAGTAATATTTTATTGTATCATATGGTTTAGAGATTTCTTAAGGTGTTTTCTTATCTGGTATTTGGGGTTTTATGGAAGGGCTTCTTACATATTGATGCACCCCTCTTGGTCATAATAATATTTTCTCATAATTCTTCCCAATCATTCCCTCACACCACTTTGATATACGCATATTCTCTTGGCTAGTTTTCATGGTCTAACACTGTTCACACTTATGTTTCTTACTTTGTTTCCCTTATATTTTTCCCTTACACTTGGAGGATGCACTTCTGTATATATAGTCATTACCACCCACCTCACTTAGATAGAATAAGAACCCGAACTCCTACCAATCTGTTCTCAGACTTCACACACTTCCCCTTGCTTAGAGTGCAATGCACTGGCTGCCCCCTCACACTTGCATAGTATTATCCTTATCTCAGTAAAGATCATGCCTTCGCCTATATTTTAAACAACTGGGCAGGTGACCAACAGGCCCTGTGGGATAACGTATTGGACCAGGAAGCGGATTAGACGGGGGAAGTGGATCAGTTAAAATGCATTAAAAAAGTTGAAATATTGAAATATCATTGCCGCACAACACTAAGATGGAATTCAGAAGGACAGGAGATATCTCTGATAGCACACAATTTTTGATTTGCCTGTTTTGAAATGAATTCAAAGGCTTTATTTTGTAGGATTTCCTCCAGTGGGGATTTGTGCAAATTTCTTATACAAATCGATTCACTTCTGCGTCTGATCTACTTCCCGGCCCGGTGCGTTAACGTCAAGCGCCAACCCCGCAGTCTGCAGCAATAACAGCTCTTCCCCGCACACTCATTCGTATGATATAGCAAACATCAACAACTGCGAAAACGAGGTAGGCACCTTTGGAATTCTCTGAATCTCCTTACACTTGGCCTTCTACCCTCTCTTTAATTCTTCTTACTCTGTCTCAACTTTATGGAGATTTCTGCCCGCTTCACATCATTTCTCACCACCTCTTACTTATGTTAGGTGAGGATCTAAAGAGACATATTCTGCTTACTTTACTATCGCTTTGCCCTCCCACATAGGAATCCTGGATACGAACCCCCTGCCAAGACCAATTGTGAAGAGACTTGACATTCGAATTTAGTTCGGTTGTGCTACCACCCCCCCTGCTCGTGCAACGATACAGAGATATGTGGATGACACGGTCGAGTGGGCGCCTCGCATGTGTTGAGGAGAAGGTGCCGCGCAAGATTAATTCAATGAGGCTTGACTCATGACAGCTCGTTGATCCTGAGAAGGGCAAATAGGACACATTCGATATCTTGACCGGGGGGAGGGGTTATACTGTAGTAGTCTCCCTCATACGAATAGCTCAGTAACAAGGTACCATATCGATATCCGTACTGGTATCAGACTTAAGAGCTACATCACCAACTCTAAAGTAAGGATAAAGGGGGGTAATTAGAAGATTTCTACAGGGCAGGGCGAACGAATACTATAGTACAATACCTTGGCTCTCTCGAGGCATCCAAGTATTCGTCAACAGAAATTCGGATGGGGCTCGCCTGAGTAGATATTTCGTTTAAGGTACCACCGGTGCAGGGCAATTCGCCTGGGTTACCTGATAGATCACGCGTCTGAGAATAGGATTGTGATCTATTCCTCACGTTTAGAGACAACCCCTACGGGTAACATGGAGCAAGATGCACTCGAAACAGCTATTCCACATTCTTCTGATTGAGAAATAATCTATTCACTACCCCCCTCCCCCCCTACACCTTCGCTACCGCAAAAACTCGTGCTATCCACTATCTTCTTCTGGCCTCTAGTCTTCGTCAATCCCCTGCGTCAGCCCACTATAGGTTTAGTTTGACCGGTTAACAGAATTGCGAATACCAGTTAATGAGATCCAACACACTCAGCACACTTGGGCTTGACTGTGTAAGGAAAACACTAATCCTTCTTAGAGGTTTTTGTCTCTGAGCACGGATATTGGGCGCCTGGCGGAGATAGTGGATAACATGAGTTTTTGCGGGACTGCTCCTACGGCCACGCTCTCATACCGCTTCTCAGCCTGGTAATGGGAACGGCCATATTCAGTAGTAGTCCCATGAAGAAGGTGATAGAACGTGGTAGTAGTGAGGTATTTTTCGGTGGCTAGACGGACATGCTAGGCTGTATAAGTGAGCAGGCCAAAATTGAGGACACAAATTAAGCCACAACGAGCCCTTGCTTTGACACTTCCGGTCGTGGTGGCTTCGAAGGCGTCACCAAAATTTACGACGATTGATCCAAAGATAGTAGAGACATGAATCCGGTCGTCGCTATTGCCCAAAATCTCCAGCTCTTAGTTTTTCTTTTAGGAGTCGACTGACTTGCAGAAGGAAGGTTGATTAGCGGCTGTGGTCTTTGTGCGCTCTTCTCTGTCCTCGACCATCATTTTGTGAAGGTGAGTGTTTGACCAGCTCGAACCTGTCTCCGGGGAGTCCGTAAACGGCAAATCAAGCCTGCCTGATGACAGTAGTTTTAGTCTCCGAACCAAAAGCAGCAACGGGATCAAGTGCCACCGTACCCACTGGAATTACGAGAGCCTCCTCGATGAAGTGTATGGTCTTGCAGCTCAGTTGTCTCACAGTCTTCATGTACTCTTCCGGTGCAATCCTAAACTCCATTGTGCCCTCATTGCTCTTGCCCGGCTATTGAATTAGCCCTCCAATACCCAGCACAGTTTATCTTCATCGTCTCCAGGGAGAGCCGCAGGCTCAGTAACGAAATCAAACTGCTCGTACAGGCTGTTTTCCCCCTGAGGAAGCCTCCCAGTGAAGCTTGAGTTTCGTAGGGCGTACGGGGAGTTTTTTTTAGACACAGAAGCTCTTGTGTGATCTGGGAGAGAGAACAGATCTGGGAGCAGTGGTGCCAGGCAGAGAGAGTAGACTGTAGATTGAGAAATTCAATGGTCGATGATGTATCGAAACCTGGTTTCAAAGAGGGTAGATTCCAGCCCTGAGAATAACCGATCTCAAGCCCCTAAGCTTGGGGCGAGCGAAATCCTTATTATAGGTATTAAGAATTTCTTGGGAATCAATTTCAATCACTAGTTTTTAGGCCTCCTCATTTTGGCCCCCCCCCCGATGATGCCGGGTCTGAGTAATACTCTACCTGGGCTAAGGGTAAGTGAGGCGTAAGGGATATGATTGGCTCGTAGGTCACTCTGGCTACTCAAAGAACAGCATATGGTAGAGCCACCGTGGCAGAAAGGATAGAGAGCTCGTCAGACTTTCTTCCGCCTCCAAGTTCCAACACAGAAGGCCAAGATTGGCGCTTCGTCTGGTTACACTGGCTAAATTCTGGCCAGTAAAAATTGAAATTAGCTCGCTCATACTGTGATACCCCCGATGTGCGAGCGAAATTCAGTGTCCTGGATTTTAGCCGCTGCACGAAAAACCGGTAGTTAAGGGTATTCCACTGAAAACAGCTATATTCACACTTTCCATTTAACACATCCTGAAGCTGCAACAAATTTGAAAAATTAATAGTATAGTCCAAGATTCTTTCAAATATTTTCCAGATTATTAAAGAATTATTGGCTACTTTGACATCTAATATTGTAAAGTTGGAGTTGAAAACAGCGCCAAGCCTTGCTATTTCCCATACAAAACCATCAGAAATTGCGCCAAGGCCAATGTGCCAACCATGGCTCTCTTGACAATTCCTCAGCCAGCTTAGATCCAGGGATCCAAAGGGTCAGAAAGTAAATCGAGGGAATTATTTCACATATATGATAGATGAAGATTTTTTTTGGATTGCCTCACTAGATCAGTGGCTAAAAGGTCGTGAATATAGCTGTTTCCAGTGGAAAACCTCTAACTGCCGGCGATGTTTGTTGCCAGCCTCCCAACCCATCACAGGCGGGAAGAAAACAGTGGGACAACACCCTTACCAAAATGCTTTAGCATTCAAAAAATTGGGCATCAAGAGTGCAATTCTCAATATGGTTGTCGTTCTTGAGTCACAAATTTTGTGATTTTTTCCTTCTTTTTATCTTTTTCTCTTTACTTGCTTGAAAACCCCAACAGGTGTTAGCTCCCCCCCAACTCCCGAAGACTGGGCCTAATGTTGCATGAGTGAGCGAGTCGGTAGAAAATATTTGGGGACATCAAAGTTGGGTGGTCCACCCCCCGAGCTCCTACCGTAGTTTTTGGGCCAACAGACGCTAAAAGATAAAAATAAAATAAAATAAAATATCGAAGCTGGGCTTGCGACAGCCGTATTGAGAATCGCAATATCTCTGGGTATCGCCTACATAGCTTTAGAAATTTCCCATCTAACGGCCCCATCTCCAACTATGGGAATAAAATTTCCTCACGGCAGCCCTAGCCAGAGAGTCCCCAAGTTGCGGCTCTTCTTGAAATAGCTTGCGGACTAAAAATGATATCCATATTTTCCAAGGGCGGAGAGATAGAGTAGGGGAGTGTGATAGGACTAGTGTGTGGAACCATTTTCATCCCAGTGCCAAACTCTCGGCTAATACCAATATGCGAAGATTCCCTATCTTGGTGCTCAATCGGTCTTGTCTTGTCCCACTCGTCTGCATTCTAGGAATATCGGTGAGAGAGCAATCAAAAATCCAGTTAACGTACTGAGCCGGGAAGTGGATCAGACGCAGAAGTGAATCGGTTTGTATAAGAATTTTGCACAAACCCTGACTAAGGGAAATCCGTCAAAATAAAACCTTCGAATTCAGTTCAAAAGCAGGCAAATCAAAAATAGTGAGCTATCAGAGATATCTCCTGTCCTTCTGAATCTCATCTTCTTAATGCTCTGCATTAATTGAGATTTTAATAATTCAATTTTTTTTGGTGTACTTTAACTGATCCACTCGTCTCATCCACTTCCCGGTCCAATACGTTACCGGTATGGGAGAATGCTGCTGCATCTAGTTTGCCAAAGACAACTGTGCGAAGTGAGTGCGAAGTTGCAAATTGTCCACCGGAGCCGCACTCCTAAACAGCACTAACCCATTATAGGTAATAGTTACCACCCGTACTGAAATATCCCTCTCTCCACAGATTAAACTATCACAGTCGTCGTACCAAACCGGAAATCGTAGTTCCCATCATTGGGAGAGCCCTGTGATGGAGCTCCGGCCTGGTAACTCAATGACAGGCGTTTGGCGGTGGATACAGGAATGGAATACCGCTAAGAGGTTAAGTGCCCCGAGTAGAGCATTTTTGACTTTGCCTGGCTAACGTAGCGGACTTCCTTAGATAGTTTCTCGCGCTCAGCCTTCTCACAATCGCATCCCACGCAGATCGGGGCTACCTTGCCAGCTCATGAGGCCAGATAAAGAGAGTTATAGAAATTTTTGACCACTTCTACTGTTTCTTTGGGTGAGTGAATATGCCTTGCTAAAGCTATGACCCTTTGAGCCCACTCGAACAGGGCACAAAGGAAATGCAATCCCAGCCGTATGGTAACGACCTCACACCATATAGCTCCAACTTCCCTCTCCTAAAGCTGCGATACTCTCAAGAGGAATAAGTCATTTATGCCTTTGGGGCTCGGCTCTAGCCCCAGGAGCCTTCGGCAGGTTGCAATGGTTTCACCCACTAAAAAGAGAGAAAGGCTGCATGCTGAACTGCACCGCAGCACTTGAGTGGAAATACAGGCTTCGCCAGCTCATACAAGGTTGGTGGGTCGGGCTGCACTACTGCGGGATGGACTAATAAATTTATTCCAATAGGACGTAATCATTTTGCCATCTTGACGATTTATAGAGAGAGGACCCTAAGGCGGGATAGCAAGGGCAGCGCCATGATATAGTGAAGCCAGAAGTTGAATGACTGCCTTGACCCCACCTTCACATGCCGTTCGACTAATATCCGCGTCCTCATGATTATCGCTACCCCTGAGAATAATGGCCAAGGGCCAATGTCTAAAGATTTTGCTGCAAGCCAACAAGGCTCACCTAGCTTCACCAAGTAACCGGGTTGTATAGTCCACTACTTCTAGCATTCGACCCGAGGAATCTCCATGTTCTAGCCCGCCGTTCAAGTATGGCACCGATCAAACGGAGGATACAGTCCTGGACTCCTGGTCACAAACCAGTCACGAATTCTTGGCGTCAGTGATTAGAGAGGTCTAACCCCTTCACCTCGCATATGTATATCGAATTGCCACACCAAACGTCTTCAACATAACTTAATCTCCGAAGCACAACGCCAAAAAAAGATCATGTTCTCTTGCTCAAATTGAAATCCGCAGGGCGAGTAAAGGAGGAAAAGAAGCATAAAATAGATGAAAGGAACCAAGATGAAGAATCCAACACAACTATGTGTAAAAGTGAGGGGTATAATCACGAACACCAACTGGAGGGAGATCGCTTGCAGTGCCATGGCTGCGAATCTTAAGAAAGAAAAAAAACTGAACAAAAAACATTTGAGAAAAAGAAAAAAAAAAACAGGGATCCCGGCTGACTGCCAGCGAACATAATGCAGTGCCTAACTAGAATATACACACTACCACCCCATCTTCCTTCTCCTAACCCTTTTCTTGGCTCTGGCCGCCTCAGAAGCCTCGGCAGCACCGTTACTAGTCGCAACAGGGGCTAGGGTGTCAGACCACAGTTTAAGCCCTTCAACGAGGGAGTCGCCCATCGGGATCCCGAAGATCGATCTGCGACCCCCGAAATCTGGAGCATCTCGCAAATCATTGAATGACCCCGTCGCTGAGGAAGATTTAGTTGGGAGGGTCAAATCGTCATCTCCGAGGACTGATTCAGTGCATTGTGGTGAGCGGTGGGCCATCTGATTCACCATTGCTGCCTGTTCACTAGTACGCTTCTGAAGTTCCTTTATCTCCACATTTATAATACTCCCCTCCCTCACAAGTTGCATTTCCTGTTGCTTCATTTCTTCGTGAAAGGAACGCTGCTCTGTATGGATACTCAATAGGGCCTCCCAGTTTGGTGATACTTTCTGCCTCTCATTCTCGATCGGAACGACGCTGTCAACCTCCAGACCGGAGTCTGGATCGGGGTCCATTTCGTCATCAATAGGGACATTCGCACTTTCAATCCTCTTTTCAAATTCAACATCTCTCTCTTTAACCTTCTTCGCCACATCGCTAAGCTCTCGCCAGATCGAATGCTCGCGAGCGCGAAGATGACTGATTCTCTGAAGAACTGGGTTCTTGGACTGCCTTGAACCACTGGAGAGAACCCTTGATCGAGCTTCCACCACAGACTGACTCTCGCCAGCGAACTCCGGTGGCGAAGGACGTGTCAGCTTCTTACGCCCTATTCTCGTAGAATGCACGACGAGTTGAGAAGTTGGAGGGGTTGTTGAGGCCGTTGAACTGGGTTGACCCCCTATGCAACCGTCTCGAAGCTCTAACTGGGATATCGGTTTAACAAGATCCTTAGGAGTTTCCTGAGGCGATGAGGAAGCTGGTTGGGGGTCTTCTGCTGAAGTGTGTGTCGGACTTTCGGGTAGCCAGTGTCTAGGGGGACCTCCGGGGGAAAGAGACACTGGCTCTACAGCAGACTGGGGTGGGGCTTCGGCCTGCTGGCTTAGATCCGCCCTCTGCATAGCAGTCTCTTCTAGGCTTAGTTCGTTTGTTGGGCTCTTCCCCGTGTTCTCTTCTCCGACCTGCAGGGGTGCCTCGGTCCCGGCACCTAGGTCTCTCTGGGGACTCTTTTCTTTAGGACGTTCGGGGGATCCTTCTTCAGGCTGCTTTTCAGCAGCTATCGCCGGGTGGCCTAGCCCCCAAACCTCAAGATGGCGCGCCAGAGCAAATTGGTGGTCGTTCGGTTTGAAGGAGTCTCGAAGGCCCTCCTTCCATTCGAGAACCCGCCCATCACTCGTATACATTCTTAAGTGTTTCCACAAAAAGTCTAACCGCTCCTGCCCTTGCACGCCATCTTTTTTGTTAAGGAAATCATCGAACAGCTGTCGTGAGTAATGGACTCCTAACTCAGGGCGTTTTTTATAAAACTCGTCTGCAACAGGCAGAATCTCTCTAAGCGCCCGTTCGAGCCCATCAGCGATCACACGTTTTGTAGGAGCTATGGAGAATAATGTCAGAGGTTTGAGTAAAATTTAACACCAAAGTGGTATCGGTGATAACTACCTCCCGCAGCCCCCTCCTGTATGTCGGATTTGTTGTCCGTGCCCTTCGCTCCTACAATGGGAGACGCAATTGTTAGCGTGATTCCTTCAATACCAATAGTGAGCGGTTCCGCAATATATGGCCTGCTCAGAGACAAACTATTTAGAGGCTGCACGACAGCCCCTGCTCTGCTAAGCATCCCCCCACACCACGTTCAAAGGGATAGAATCATAAAAATATTTCGGGCGCTGAGTTTGGCCATCTGAAGGATACACGTGCCCAAGAGCACGAAGGCTGAAGCACTCGTTTTCAATGATTCAGATAGTAGTGATCTGGAGCCTAGCCCGAAGCCGCCCGGTCTCTTAAACCGGGCGGCTCTATTACTAGGCCCAAATTATCCCAATCACTGAAAACGGGAAGCCTGATCAAGTGTAAAATATCTCACCTTCTTCTAATTCAGAGGATGGCGAGCAGCCAGCAGACTCAGAGCCATCTATAGAGCACTCAGCAGAGCTTCTAGGATCGCCTCCTGGCCCACTAGCCTCATGACTGCTCCCAGGGCTTAAAGTGATGGGGTTTCTCGAAGTTGCGGGTGACATCGGAGAAGATGACGATATACTAATCGTATCAACAGGCCTCTTATGGGGGGTCACTGGTGACCCCGATATTTGACCCACATAAGGACCTCTAGGTTGGGGTTGGTGAACCTCCGCAGGGATCAGTGGGGCTGAGGAGGATGTATTTCTCTCAGCCGGTTGCCCAGAAACCGGAGTGCTTATGGCACTAGGACGAGATGATTTTGAGCGAGCATTAGAATTGCCCCGCGGATTGGGCAGTGCAGCAAATTTACCCATTCCTTCTAATGTCTTTCGTTTCCTTTTCGCCTTTCTCTCCTCAGGCTTGTCGGTTTGATGTTTCCGAGAATTCTTCCTTGTAGTGCCATCCACGTTCATTCTCGGCTCTTGGGCAATTGCAGCGGCTTTAGGGGTGGCTGTCTTCCGCCGGCCAGCTTTAAAAGGGCTCTCCAAACTACTCTCACGAATAAGTATTGGGGGGGTCCTTGATGGTGAGTGAGCATGCTGATAGAACATGTTCTGCCGGCCCGACGGTGACACATTCTGATGCAATTGTTTTGAGGGTGAACATTGATTGGGTTGTGTGGTTGGGATCTATCAAATAAAATGAGTGAGCTTAGGGTTGTAGGTTGCAATGTGCACAAGAATACTCACAATAACCCTAGCAATCGAGGCGGAACCTCGCGCCAAGATTCCCGGCCCATTCGTCGAGCTCGCGGAATTATTTTCGCCGGGCGAAGCTGAACCACCCCCATCCATCAAAGGTTTTGGACCCTGGTGGACAGAGGTTCTTCTACTCACATTACCTGAAGATGTGTGTCCATCCCCTCGGTTAGCAGATATGTGCGCAGACTTTCGTGCTGTCTTGGCTTGAGAATTGTTCATTCCAGTTGGAGATTGGGTTGGCGGGGAGCACGGCGAGGATGGCTGAGGCAAGGGTACACTCTGCGAGGGCGAAGGAGACAATTTACAATGTATAGGAAGTGATTTTGAGGATGCAAGTTTGTCAATGTCCTCCGCTGGAACTCGAGAACTGTGGGGCGGAACAGAAGGACGAAAGCCATCCTTTGCAGGGATGGGGGGGGGATGAGGGGAAGGGGTTAAGGGTTTTCCAGACAATTGAGTGGTTGCCAACCGGTCGTCCCTCCTCCCCTTTGCTGACGCGACATCAGTAGCTACTGCGTACGTGGCTAAAGAATTTCCTTTTTCGTTCATCTGAGGGCAAAAAGCAAAAAGCAAAAAGGTCTAAACGAGGCTTGAGACAAAGTGCTTGCAGAGTAGTGGCTGATCAAGCGATTACTGTACCGGTACATGTATGATGGAGTGAGCCATGAAAAATCCATTTTCTGTCTGGGAAAAGGGGGAAAAAAATGAGCGGAGAGCTTGCTTACATGAAGAACCAAAAATGATTCACAAAAGAATTTGTGGTTGAACTTGAAAGCTAAACTACCGTAGACTATCGGTTTCCCCTTCCTGTCAGAAAACAAACTACCGGTACGGTAATCTTGAACGGTCTTCTTCACCTCCTGCTTCGGTGCAGCAAGAACGCGAGATATAAACGAACACCAGACGATGCCCAAACAATCAAAACCGAGCAAAGGTGAAAAAAAGGAACGACGCGATAAAGGCTAGATAAGAGGCTTCCCGCTAGCAGTGGCAGGAAGGATACAGGTACCGTAGCGATACCTTATGGATTGTGTTAGTGTTTGTGTTTGTGGAAGAGATGCACTATGACCGCTTGCCGAACCGGTATTCGAGTTGGGATCAAAAGTAAAACGAGGAGGAGAGGTTTATATAGGACACTAGAAGAGATACTGATGAGGCCTGTATTTAATCCTTCAAATGGTGGGAGAATATCTCGCATTTTATCGCATCCAGTAGCGCAGTTGTGCTCGTAGTCTTCGTATACCTCTAGAGGGAGCTCTAGCGGAAGGAGCGCATGTTATGGGATCCCTTGACACTCCACTAACCAATTATCATGCCGGCACCATATTGCTTTGCAATCGAATCTTGAGCCTTAGAGTGACCCCCCGACCCCTGTCTCTGCTTCCTCACCACTCCAACCTTGTGACCGTTGTTGGGTGGGGTTTCGTCTTGGAGGTGGTTTTTGCCGCATCTGCTTTAAAAACTGGTGAAAACCCTCAAACAGAATCCGGTATTGTACTATACCCCACAACACAACACAATTACATGTCCTAATGCGGATACCGGTGCGGTACAGTACATATTTTTATGAACACACGCGTGCAGATCTCTCACCCTACCATCAGGACTGCGGCCCTCCCTGCCCACCAGCATAAAAGATACAACCTTTCATCAACTCACCGCACCCCCTCCGCCGGGCATCACCCACTTTATCATGCCTCGGCCTAATGCGCGCAATCTTCTAGTCACTTTCGATGCCTTTGGTACGCTTTTCAAACCGCGCTTACCAGTCCCTCTGCAGTATATCGCGGTGGCCGAGGAGTATGGCGTAACGGGTTTGACGGAAAAGCAGGTCAACTCGTCCTTCAAAGAAGGTAGGTGTGTACGAATTTTCTGTGATCCTGTAGCCTACCGCCCTTGCTGGCTCCCTTTATGGTGTCTGTAGGGCTTGTTTGCATATTCCAATCCCACCTGTCCCAGGTGCATCTGGTTATTGCTCCAACATCAAGGCTATTACAATCTAGCTTTTGATAACATGGTGATGTCAGTGGCCTGGGCCACCTACCATGAGAGGTCAAGCAAGGGATGATGTAAATTTCCAGAGGCTCACGGGCGACTCCGGAAGCCGGGGAATTCTGTCTTGGGCATCAGTTGCCCCAAGATCAGATAAAATCCGCACAAGATCTTTTGAATTGAATCTCTACTGACTGGTCTGAAACCAGCTTTCGCAGAGGGGAGCAAACTATTTCCCAATTACGGGAAGTCCGTCGGTATGCGCCCCGCAGAGTGGTGGGAAAGAGTAAGTATCTCTCCATCGCGTTCACCGCTACCCCATCCCCCTCGCTCTTACCTTGTGGTGCTCTCTCATTCTCGTTTAATGCTATTACTCCTCTCCATTCTTCATATATAACTTATATGACATTATTCATTCCCAAACCGCCCAAGGATGGAGTAGATTTATTCTACTTAGCCTTCCGCCTATCGTGTTCCCAGAAACCAGGGCCCCGAGAAGACTCCTATCCCGGTTCTGTGGAGTTTTGTTGCTATGATACGAAGCAAACTCGGGGGGCCCGCAAAGTGCACTAGTCTTTAGACAAACGATAGATATTTACATCACACATGCTCAGTGCTGGGCTGACAAATAATCATTGGTGTTAGATAATTAGGAGGACCCTAGAGCCATTGGCACCCAATGGCCTTACAGCTGGTATCATCTCAGATTTGATTCGGCGATTCAGCACTTCTGCCGGCTACGAACTCTACGGTGACGTGATACCTTGCCTTGAGTTCCTTCAGCATTTCCGGTCTCGGCAAGCCTCTTTCTGGCCTTACGGTACAGTCACAGTCGGGGTAATAACCAATTCTGACAGCCGTGTTGTGCCCATTCTGAATTCTCTATCAATTGGAGTCAGGTCATCCACATCAAAAACTGATTGGGAGGAAGCACTATGGATTGATCCCAAAGAAGCCCCACCTCCCAAACGGAAGCCCGGGAGGCCCCGTAAAAAGCCACTAGTTGAACCAAAGCTGGATATAGACTTTGTTGCGCTTTCATACGACGTGGGAGTCGAAAAGCCTCACCATAAAATCTTCCGCGAGGCTGAAAGGATGGCCAAAGAATGCAGGAATCTCGAGGGCCCATGGACTCGTATACATCTCGGAGATGATGTAACCAAGGATTATTACGGGGCGAAACTTGCTGGGTGGAAAGCTGCGTTGGTTTGCCGAGATGGTAACAGCCCTGAAAATCAAGGGGTGGTCACAGTGAGGGATTTCAGGTCGATAAGACAACTCTGTGAGCTTCTTTAGATTTACGCTGTGATTCCGGTTGGGGGATAAGAGGGAAGCAAGAAAAGACTAGAATAGAGAAAGCACCAAGGCTATTTTTAATGATAGTCATTGGGTCTCTGCAGTCTTGAGCTTAAATTGGGGAGATAATTACCGTAATTGTTCGGTCAAAGAGAGCGTCCTTGACATTGAACATATATTGCTCTCTTTTCATTGTCTATGCACAGCCGCGCCCGCAGTCTCCAAAGCTCTCTAAGTATTACCGCTCTTGGAAACGCTTCGCTTGCCCTCCCTTTCCACTATTTAGTAAAACAAATCGTAATAAAAGTTTACAATGTCCCTAGAGGCATATCCGAAAACACTTATCTCAAAGATTCTTGCTATTCCATTGCTGTTGATAGGTATTGCTCCCAATGTACAGCACAAGGAAGGGTATGAGAACTTTACGGGCGTGGGCGTATCTTACACTCTCTTGGCATTCGAACCATCCTTTGCTTCAGGAAATTACCCTTAATACTTGAGGCCTAGTCTAGGTGCGAGAAATCACAAGGAAAACGTGTCATCTACTGTTTTCGGGTTCTTCGAGTGGAATAACTCGCGGTGCTTACCGGTACGCATGTGATGGAAGGTATAAAGGAAGGCCCTAATCAGCAAAATCTATTCGCCAATATCCTTCTTCCAAGTGCAAACCTCCCCCATCCTTTTCATGGGTCATAAACCCCAATTCAACGAAGAATATCATTCACTTCAAGCTCTCCTCATTACTAAACCCATGTTTCCGACCTATGGTCTTGGGTACGATTAGAGGGAGCTGTTGCACTCCCATTTAGAAAAATGCAGTTTTGTCCTGTATACAGTATACACACACCAACTCCCCACCTCTCTACCCTCATATTAAGTTTCTCAAATAATGCACATCGAAGTGTAGGCCTATAATATTGTACTGCCGGTCTTGTCTGTCACAGAAATCTACAGCCTACGGGCGATGAGATCAGATAGCTTACCTAGGCAGCTGTCCTGAGGAGGGAGCCCAGGCTCCTGCAAAACCTAATTAAACCTCAAATGGGGAACAAATCCAAGGAACCCTGGGTTTTGAGAGGGTCTCTCGGATGAGCATAGCTTCAGGTCAGTCAACGCAAGACCTGGAGGCAACTACGCAAGTATCCTTGCAATCACGCATTTGATGAAGCTCGATGGGGCTTTTGGAATTCTACAAATACCATTGGACCATTCATAATTAACCTATCGGGAACTTGAGAAAGATTTTCCATCGAATCGTGGAATTAGCTCCGATTAAATGCAATTAAAACACCCCCACACCGCATTATGCCACATCATCTGATGGAACCTCCACTATTCCATCGACTTCCCATCGTTAAGAATGTCCCCTATGACTTCCATCCAGTACACCCCGCTCAAGGTCATGACAGCAGCTCTTGAATTTGCTATTTCGGATACTTGATTTTAGCTTTCTCCTTTTTCTCCAGCTCACCTGGTGGATGTTTAGTGCTTTCTAGTTGTTGTATTGCCAACATCTAGCTTGCTCGGGTACGTTAGGCTCCCATGGTGGTCCCTGAATGGATATCGCTATCCCAGCGCTAACTTAGCGTGGACCCAAAACAAGGCACCCCGCCTACACCCTACCCCACAAATCTATCAGCAATAACTGCTGGCAAGGTCTCCAGCAGGCTCTCCACAAATGAGCCGAAGGACTAGCTCCTGTTGTTAAACGGTCCAAACCACCACAAATTCTCGGATGGTTTGCCCAAACCTGGCGCCACCAGCGTGTAGGTGCTAAATAAGAAGGCTACCGCGGCATCGCTACTCCATATTTTGGTGAGAACTGGTCGAAATCTCAATGTTTCAACGCTGTGGGTGAGCTTGACTATGCTTGGATATCGGGTCACCCACCAACCCCATACACCTAGTGCAGTCCCCGACTCGCCATACAATCTTTTGCAGAAGCATTCCTAGTGTACCAACGCATTGAGAACTTATATTAACTGCTTCCCAGAGGATATTACACTACGGAGCCGCGCTAGCCACTGCCCAACCAGGCATCTACCGTGCCGGTACCTGAATCTTTCGTAATGTTAGAGGCACTCGATGGTTAATTTCTGGCTTTCCGTTGGCTGAGCTTGTGTGGGAATTGCCCATCAAAGCACGCGGCTTTTCGCAACAAAGGGAATCTGAATACAGTACTAAGGAAAATTCCCACATGATAGACGCCGGATAACTTAAAGCACGCATCCTCTCAGGCTGAAAAAGTGACCTGGTGCTGCATCGTACACTTTGGTGCAAGCTAAGCGATAGCTATGAGAAGAAATCATAAATTACAATACTCAAGCCGCTAGATTAGAGCTACCTTTCCTTTGGCAGCAATGTCGCAGCATCATAACCCGCCAAGAAAAGCGGTGGCCTGAGTACAGTACTCGTACATTCTATATCCTAGGCACGTCACCGGGCAGCACTATATAACACTGCAGCTAGTTGCTTCTTTGACTCACCACCTTATACCCTAGCGACCAGCAGTAGAAGCTCACAGTGTTACGTGTTTATCACTTCACTGGGCGCCTTGTTGTTCTCCGGTCGCCCGAAGCTCACAATTCTCTAGGCCAGGTGCCGGTGGCCTACTAGTAGCGGTTGCAGGGAGATTCGCGCAAAACAAAGAGAAGTGCTAATATCATCGCTTGCTTTGACTAAAACAAGAATACACAGTTACTAGCCCGCTGTCAGCACCGTATCTTGACGATAGATATCTGCAAAGCAGGGCCAGACCACCCTGGTATCCCTTTGACTCGCATTGTGCACAACTCCCTCTACAACACTATCTCAGCAGACATAACAAAAGACGGAGATAGCAGAAGGGTCTATAAATATTCCACATAAAATCCCCCAGCCCTCCGAGCAAGGCTGCAGTCTGGATTACAAATCCTGCACGTTTTTCTAATTCAATGGTTCCGAGAAAACCAGTTTCAATGATCTTGCATCCTCAGTATCACGTACTGCAGTCCAATAATACCAGGCCCAGGTCCGGACAAAATCTAGAGGCCAATAACATGTTCTTGTCCATCTTCTTCCCTCCCGCTTTCCCACAGTGCTGATTCCAAGAAATAAACAAATCATGGCTCCTGTACTGTCCTTATCCTCGGCCATTAGGCAGCCTTCCTCCCACCGCTCTTCAGAAGCCGTCATCAGGATCGGCGGAGGGTAGCACTCTACTGCGACACACAGACCTCTTCTAAACGTACGCCCTGCCTTTTTCCGGTGCCGGCTAAGTTCAAGCCTTTGGGGTTGAAAAAGTTCTCCAACCGGGACTTCAATTTAGCTTCCCAATGGCACAAATTAAGTTAAGATCCTGGCAGTAAGCACTAATTTTGCAGACCTTGATCATCTGCTAGGTCATGCAGATCAATTTCCCCAGCTTTTTGGCATCGGAGCGATATCAGACCGCAGCAGCTTTCCTCCCATCACATATCACTCGTTTCAAACATCACCCACACCTTTAATCTTAATCTCTGGAGGCTAGTATCACGAGCTAAACCCACACCATATAGGACGCCCATCGACTGCCCGACCTGCCTTACTCGCACCCGTCGGATGTGCCAACCGCCAATGAGCCAACACTGAGCCAACACTTGGTATGATCTCAAAATCATCAGGCATCCGCCAAAATAGCTACACCTGTTAGGGGCTCTCCTGCCCTAGCATCTGCCGGTCAGTGAACTCTGACGTACGCCGAGTAATCAAAGAGGTACGTGACCTCTCATACTGAGCCTTTCCCTACCACACGTGGATGTATTCGGTAATGGGAGGGACCCTTTCTGAACCCAGACTTCCAGGAATGGGCAAACCCAAGGTAGACACTCCCTTGTTGGAAAGAGCCTTATTGGTTAGCCCCAAGAAAGTTTCCCAAGACCACCACCGCTATCCCATAGAGAGGGGTTGCTAAAGGTGTGCGCGCGTCCAACGTAGCAGCTAATAGCCAGCTAGTGCATAACCCGCGATACCAACCCCGGCCTTAACTCACTAGCACGCTTATAAAAGAAACCACATCAGGAGAAAGATGTCAGTCATACATTATCACTCGGGCGCTCCCCCCCCTGCCTGCCTGGATGACATAACAATCCATTCAAAAAAAACCAATTGAATATCATACTTCTTTAGAGTCTAACGTAGCGCTCTAGCCGCTAGTGCTTAAGCCCCCGGCGCAATATTACAGAATCTCTAGAATTTACATATTTGCCAGACGCCCTTGCGATTCGCCAGTCCGGCAGGGCACAGGTCCTGTGCACGATAATTAGCTGTTGGTTTAGGACTTTGTACAAGCTCACCGGCTCACCGGGAAAAAAAATTCCCGCTTGGAGAAAAATTACGATACGAAGCGCCACCTGTGAAGCACCGTCAGGAAACTAAGGTTGGCCAACTTCCGCCCTCTAATACTTTAGTCTGGGCTGTGGTGTGTGCTACATGCTTCTACAATGCAGAACACGTTGCTCATCCTTTACCAATCCCGGATCTTTCTAGGTCGTACAAAGAGATGGTCATCACCAGGAGAGATGATTCCCTAGCTACCCTCGACTAAAACATTCCACGAGGCCGCTGTTGTCTCAAATCCACAGTGGGGTGAAAACTTTTCGTGCGGGACCCGGGTAATATGCGACGAGAAGCTAAATTCCTGGTTGGCCGGACAGACTGACAGATGGAGCCCAGGAGCCCAACATAATTGGTGATAGCCAACTAGCCAGGCCACGAGACGACCTATCTAGCAACGTCAGTCTCCTCTTGGCCCTCGTTCTCACCTCAACCTGCAGAGCGCGAGTGAAATAATGCACAGCTCCCCTTAGATATAATCCGTAAAGTTTACAAGCCAAGAAAAAACTAAAAAAATCAGATCCACACCAGTCTACGCACATCGAGTATCCAATTGCATTACGGAATTTACACAGATGTAGCCCTGGGGGGATCCTCGCCGCATTTGACGAGATGCTTACCGGCATGATGCTCTCGATTCTCCTCCTTTTCTCCCCCCTGCCGCTTCTCCTCCCCAGAGCGCCACCATTTTCCGCCACGACTGTTGTCACGACAGCTCCTGGTTGGGCCCCCCGCTCCACGTTGAATGCCACAAGTCGGGATTTGTTCTCTAAGCCAGACGCTAAGAATATATCAACTATTTCCTGATATAAAATAGCACTACTAGCTGTCGGTCTCGCCAAGAGTGACCGATATGGCACTTCCATGCTAAATTCTTGCATCAAACTGCCCATTGTTAAGAAGTGGTTCCATATTAACAGCCTTCTCCTACTATCGGCCATAGATGCGAGGAGCCTTTCAGATAAGAGTGGGTAAAGGGAGAGATTGGCTATAATCCCTTTCTACCCTTCCTTGACTTTTACAGCCATGTTGTGAACCCAGAACTTGGGGTTTCGTGCGTATTTCTTAGAGCAAGCAGGTTCAATACTCTTGGGACAATAGATAACTCGGCTGAGTTACCAACGCCGGGTGAACTCTGCCATCGGTTTGAGCTAACCTCAGGAGGGGGTGCGTGAACGGTAATGACAGAAGTGAATCACGCGATAAGCAGCGTCAAAGCAGCCTATGGGCTCTGTGTAGAGCCCGAACGAGTGCCCTTTCCCCTATACACCCCAAGAATAATCCTCAGAAACACCAGCATCTACAGCATCCTATGTCAATCGCCATCGCCATCAGAGAACCCCCAGTTACCACCTATGGGAGCCGTCTCAGGAGGAGCGAAATCCACGTCTTAAAGTACAAAGAATACAGCAAACCTTTCCAGTTGTCCCGCCATCTAACTCGGCCAAAGCTCACTCGAACTCTCTGCTCAGGCGCCCCTACTGAATCAGCCCTTTCTCTTCTAGGAGAGCCACTAGCCCACTTTCCCCATTGCTCCCTCTCTGCAACCCGAGTGACCCGACTGATCTAGTGAACAAGAAGGAAGCCGCGAGGTTCATCACAAAGATGAGATCAGTCCCCCTTCCACAACATTACTGGAGTTTCCGCATTGTTAGAAGGATGTGCTTGATTCTGGAAGTTGCAGGAGTGTCACAGATCGTTCTAGAGCGTTACATATTATTCAGGAGCGTAATAGATTGTTCTTGTAGCTTAGCAGTTTACGGAGAAGATTCTGCCAACATATCTTTCCTTTGTTATCACGAGAGTGTACGGAGGAATCGGGGCATGTGGGGCATGTGGGGCGATACAGAGATAGGTATGGTGATCTGTGGAAGGATCAGGATGCTTTATTTGTGTTTTACTAGTTTTTTTGAAGGTGCGAACGAAATTGTGGAAGTTACATCTCATACCCTTCCCACACAGTACCCAAGTTCCAAGTGAACCCTCCCACTCTGCCGTCCACCGTTGTGTAACCTATTTCCCACTTTGACATACATCTCTACCATTCTCTGCGCTCCTTCCTTGCCCAAGCAACGATTACCCTCGACACAGCAAAATACTGGCCTATTTCCCGATCACTCATGGGACACATCCACCTTCACGACCAACACCCACCCGACCTATCTTCAGCAACTCCAGCCCTTCCCGCGAGCTGCCAGTTCTCCAGAGGTTATCAGCGTTCCTCCCTCCCCCCTACCCTCCCTCCTACCCTCCTGTCTGTTGGTCCTACATACCACCAACCGACCTCGCCGCTTCTGCCCTCCCACAAAGTCCCTGATCCCCTCACGGAGGCATTAGGAAAGTCCCCCTAGTACCCTCGGCCACCCTCTAGATGATCCAGTCCAAAGCATGAACAACCAACCACGCAAAAAAAAAAAAAAAAAAAAGGACCCACCGGACACAGCAGCGTTCTCACAAGTTCTCGTAAATAACCCACTTCACCTCCCAACACCTACTTACCCCCACACCACCTACAGTCAGTCAGTCAGTTAGATCTCCCTCCCTCCCTCCCTCCCCGCCGGATCCCAGGAGTGTCCACCATAATTTGAAAGATCATATCTTTAGTTCAGCTTACACAGACACTGCAACACAAGATCCCACAGATAAAGGTAATAATTTCCGCGTTACTTCTACATAAACGCAAACACCATACCATAGCCACTAACTAACTACCACTAACTAACTACCCCTACCCCTCCGTTCGGGAACCTGCATTCACCGAAACACACAACAGAGACTATAATGAAAGATAGCCCGGATAGCCTTTCCAATCAATACATAGCCTCCGCTAACTCCCCTCTAACCACACACCACAACCCCCCCGTCTCTCGTTTTTTCCTTTGTTTCTTTTTTCCCCTTCCATCCCATTGTCATCATCCCCAATACACCGAGTGACATTTTATGATTATCCAGCAACACCCCCCGCCGCGCGCGCGCTCCCAGGCTTTGATCCCCATCCAAGCACCATCTCTAGGTAAATACACCTTCGTATGATAACATACCTCCAGGTAATCCATGCTATAGCATGATACCAAAGTTACTGTACAGTATAAGTTAGCGTGATAGTATCATAATAGCAATCACCTGACTCGTACTGTCCCACAGACCCGGTCGCTTGCGGGAAATGATCACGAGTTGAAGATTGTCAGTGCGGCACAGGTATGTCGTCGTCACGGGTCGTCACTCACTCACTCACCTAGTTAGTCTAGGGATAAATGAGCATGCATGCAAGGTGACCTAACCGCACTACTTTACTTATCATACCTCTTTAGATAACTACTAACTTATTTTTTCTCTTAAGGCCTACTATAATCCTGTAGCAAATATACTTTCTGGGGATAGGTAATAGCGGCGGGTCGAGTTTACCCAGAAATTACGGTGGCAGCAAGAAAACTAGACAACTACCACCCTTTGAACCCAACATGAAAAAGCGTCAATGCATAATATTAGACTACACTGCGTACTCAACCATGCGTAATAAACAGGGTGAGTGACCGACAGTGAACGAAACGCACATCCACGCTTCGCGATAGCTGCCGCTACCGCCTACTGTCCCCACACACGCATAATACGTACACGCAAACAATAAACCCCTGTAGTAATGAAGGCGAGGGGGGAACAGATAAAAAATAAAAAATAAAAATAAAACTAATAAAACTTTGTAGTTTCCAGGGCTCCCCCATGATGTGTAATATACTCACTTATACTGCAAGTGGTAAGGTGTACAAATAAAAATTGATATGAAAAAACACTGCAATAATTATTTTGTTACCCTTTTCTCCTCACATGGTAAACCCGGTGGAGATAAGGAAAGAGAAAAAAGAGTTATCGAACAAAAGTTACATCCGACAGAGTATACCCAAAGCACATTGTAAGCAGGCAAAAGGGGTAAGTAAATGTGCAAAGGAAAGGCGTGAAGTGGAGTGCAATGAAAACAAAAAAATGCGTCGAGGGGTTATAAAGGCCAGAAAAAAGTCTATAAATCCCTCGAACCATACCCCCAAACCAGTTTGATAAAGACAAAAGGAGGGGTAGTCAGAAAGAAAGAAAAAGGACATAAAGGACACGAAAATGTATTTCAACAGCGTAACTGTGTGATCCGAGCTTTAGTCCCATCTCGAGAAAACTTGCAGTGATTGTCAAGTCCCTTCTCAAGGTAACAAACGAGCAGGCTCGACACAGAATACCTCCCTCCTAATACCGCCCCTGCAAGCTAAAAACAAAAACAAACAGACAAGACGGGTAAACATAACAAATGCCCATCCGTTTATATCCGGGAAGGAAAAAAACAGAAAGAAGAGGAATTGCTAAATCATCGGTATCGATTAGACTCGCCACCACTGTTCTACCAGTGCTGCCATCCAATCGCCGGATTTCACAGGATTTCCTCTTCCATCTCCATCCCCCCCAACATCCCTCCGAATTCGACTTTGCCCCCGAATCCTGTCATTGGAGTAGCCTGCATGCCAAATCCGAGCCCTCTAGCGGGGCTCTTGACGTCGACATCTCCGCTTCCACGCCTCTTTTTCAACGGGGTTTCGGGCTCATGGCCATTGGCGTGGACAGGCTCAGGTTTTTTAATTATATCCTTGCCGGGGGTCGCAAAGGTTTTGGCTTTGCCATTCGCCGAAAGATCCGGGGGTGGGGTTGACGCCTTATCCTTAGGCCCGGAATCCCGAAACGAGGAGGTGGAATGCGAACGTTTCAACTATGCTTATAAGAAGCTATTTCAAGATTTCGAACCAAAACGAAAGCATACCTTAATCCTATCCACCCCACCTACGAGCTCTTCCTCGAGACGCACATCCTCCTCGCTTCTCATCCTCTCACGTAAATTGTCTCTCTCATCTCTAGCGAATTCGTCTCCCAAAAGACTCTCAACCTCGTCATCCCTTCCGTCCAAGCCAGGAATCTTTTTGCCATTCTTGCGTTTCAAGTCATCTCCATTAGTGGCCCCATTGTTGCCGTCGCGGAAATCGTTAAAACGCTTGGAAGCCCCATTCTTCTCAGAACCCTTGGCGATAAGAGACTCAAGAGCAGAAGCCATCGTGGTGAAATCCTGTTTCTTGGATTTGCTGGGGGCTGCCGAGAGAGAATCAGCACGGATGGGTGCAGGTGGTTTGATCAGTCCCATCTTCTTCAGCTGGCCTGCAATAGGCAAAGGCCGAATTAGCAACCTCTTCGAACAAAAGCGGAAGTGGGGCATTACGCTCTCCGCGATAAAGGAAGACGAAGCTAGCGTAAACCACACCCTCGGGGTCCAGGTGGCTAACACTCTGGGTCGAGACCGTCTCCCTATCGAGGGGCTTCGGATCCGACAACCTGTGACCATAAATTATGCACATAAGCTCTCACGTAATTAATTCAATAGTTCAAGAGACCCATAATCCTCTCGCCGACCCGATTATAATTCCCTCTACTAAAGTAGGTGGGATTCATATAACGTACCCAGCAGTGTGGCTCACATCCACCCCGCCTCCAAACTCGTCATCCTCATCACCACGAGAATCCTTAAACATACCACCCCAAACACCCCTGCGAACCGGGCCCTCACAGCGAACCCTAAACAAGTCTACCCGAATTTGGCCAACGGATTCCTTCTTCCCAACATCAGCGTCTTCCTCATCATCGTCAGTGTTGGCCTTCATTTTAGCCGGCATGCTGTGACGCCTATTCACTCCCTTTCGAGTCCCGTTCTTTGCATTTTTCTCCCTATCGGATTTGGAGAGGTCGAGGCCGCTCAAAAAGCTCTCGAGACCAACTTCCTTGAAAACGAACTCCCTTTCTGCAAGTTCCCCTTCTTTCACCTCAACCCATCTACTGCTAATCCAAGTCTCGACACCGCGGCGAAGAAGTGTAGCGGTCTCCTCCTTCTGGCGACCATCAAAATAAACATAGGCAGCCAGACTCTCCCGCTCGTCACCTTCATTCTTAGGCTGGTAGGAATCCAAAATAGTAATAGAGATAGCAAAGGGCGAGTTGGTTGTAGATGGGATGTAGCTCGTGATTTTGTCTGTGTTACGCAGGCGATGATTCCCATATTCTGGCAACGGGGAGTGGGCCGTGTTGGCCCAAGAGAAGTTTTCGGTTGAGACGGGGGGCTCCTGAGGTGTATGTATATTCAAGGTGACATGCTTGAATGTAGGCATTCTGAAGGTGACGCGAGCAGTACCGGACGAGGAATGTTATCTAACGGTCGGGAATTTAGTTATGAGTTAAGGCGCACAGATGTGGGGGAAATAGGGAAAATCAACACCAGCGGCCACGGACATATTGCCCAAGGCTCTACCGGGGTAAAGGGTATAAAGGGGAGTGGGTCTGTACATCGAGTCAAGCAATGGAATTGAAGGAATTATAAGCAAAAATAGACGGTTGGGGCCAACCTGAGCAACGGCCGTGTGGGCTGGGTGTAGGCGTGAAGGGATGGGGGAGGATAGTCAGTGCTAGAAATGAGGAGTGATGCAGAGGGTGAGGAATAGAATTGACGATGAACTGGAACGAAAAGAAAAAAACCGTAAAGAAGGCGAGGGGAAGCAGAAGGGTGACACCACGATTGTGGGAGGAAGGGCGGGGAATAATGCGTGATCAGGGATACAGGAGTCTTACCGTAGAAAAATTGGAGTTTTGGTGAAATCTCAACCTTATAAGGGTCAACAAGAGCTCAAGAGTGATTCAGTCCTTTGCCCAGACAGTCCCCTGATCTTCCCTTGTCGAATAGTCTAAGCAAACAAAGTAACCACCTCTTGCTGCGACTCTCGGTTTGGCCTTGGACTCGTAGCTTTGTTCGTCGTTGTCGAATCTCACCGACAAGGGCAGACAAGCGTTCGTTTTCCTTTTACACTGTTAGTTCTGCTGCTGCTGCTGCTGGTTCTGGCACCCCCGGCAGAAGTGGAGCGAATGGGAGGGCAGTACTGTAGTAGTTGTAGAAGAAGCTTTTCTTCAGAGAAGTGTTGTTGTTGTTGATGTTGATGGTAGAAAGGGAGGCTGCGATGGCAAATGTGAGAGAAACAATAACCGAGAAAAGCTATGTCATGGGTTGCAACAGACAAGAGTGTGTGTAAGTGGATATATTTCAGACAAACAACACGGCAAAAGGGTACTAGAGCAGATGGAAGTGAAAAATAAAGTAGGAAGGGAAGTGGAGAGATAGGAGAGCAAAGAAGTACCGGTAAACTTCCACCGTCAATTCTGTAATTGCTATCTCGGGTGAGGAAAGTTATAGTTGAGTTGTAACAGTAACACCACGTAGGCAAAAGTAGAGAAGGTAAGGTACAAGTAACTTAAGGGAGAAGTGAGAGAGAAGAACGATGTACGGTACTCGAATACTGTAGCAGCACTGGGTTTGTTCCTCGGGTTTATCTCTATCCCGTGAAGTCATGTATCGATACTGAAATTTCACGTTACCTTATTACCATTACTATGGCAATAGATTTGCAATATCTTCATCTCATGTAGTCTCTCTATTCTCAAGTTCAATTCTCATGGAAACCCAACACCTATCTCAATTCTCCTCAATTTCACCCCTATCCTACCACTAACTTATTGTCTCGCTGTCTTTTTCCGTTTTAATTTAGTCCCACTTCTTTTGCAGCGTACTCGAGTAGAAACACAAGCAAAAAATCACGAACATGCTTTGGCCATGCGTCCTTGCCAACACTCTATGGCTTCATGGGCTTCCAAAAGTGGTTAGATTAGGCTTTGACAAGAGACCAGAAAATCAAGGGTTATTATTGCTGTCCCTAACCCATGGAAGGATGTCCCCCCATCCTAACCCCCAAGCTTCAACTCACCGCACGAAAATCTAGCTGCATTTCGCCTTTCTTTCTGCCTCAATTCAAGCCAAAAATGGAGGAAGGAGAAAAAAAAGAAAGAAAAGAAGAAAATCTCACTCTCCGTGAGGTCCTTCTTAGAAATAAAAAATAATAAATAAAGAGAAGAGGGGGAGGGAAGATAAGAAAGAGTATCATAGAGTCAAAAAAAATCATAAATTACCCTCCCGCTGTCCACTCTTCTTTTCCCCTGCTCCCAAGAAAAAAAAACTAACTTACCATAATACAAGTATTATATGAACCACCTCCATCTTTCCCATCTCTAGATCTACAAATCATCCCGAGCCCTTGACATGCAATGGCACCCCCCCCCCCCCCCCATTCCCCGAAGTTTGACAGAGCAACGAACATCCCCCCCAACCGGCGCTGTACCTGCTTCATTCTCACTTATTTTTTTTCCCTCTCGAACGCCGGCCCCCCCCCCCACTGCACCCACTATCCAGTCTGCAGTCGTCCACACATGTCGGCATCCCATTGGCCAGCCACTCTATGGGAAAGAGGCAAGGGGAAGAGAAAGAAAGAAAGAAGAAAAAAACGAACCATAATTATGTAGGTAGGAAATCCATGTTCTCAAGGATTATGAGAGGGGAGATAGGGAGGGGGTCTTTTTTTGCTACGCTATGCATCAAAAAAGTTTTTGTGCGAGATTTCTTAACGCTTTTTGGTCTTACCATTGATAGAGTATTTAAACCTCAGCTATTGTCCTCTCCTATCCTTTCTCAATTTGTGGGTATGATAGGTTATGGTCTGGTATCTCTCCCTAGAATTCGAACCGTGGTATCATAAGATGGATGGATGAATGAATGAATGAATGAGGGGGTGGTGAGGAGGGGAGTTACCGTACGGGATGTCTCCTGGGCTTGCAAGGTGGTTCGGGATGAAGGTACTACTTATGGGTTTGTTGGAAGGGAAGTGCCGGTACTTGAAGTGAGTGAGATGCGAGCTGCTTGCAACCAAGTACCGTATTCTATCTCGAGTACAGGACAGGACAGGACCGAACATGGACTAACTAACTCATCAATTGATTGATGCATACCATCGGGATGCAATTCCACTCATTGCCCGTGGTTCGAACCGCAAATATAAAGCTGGTATCGTCCGACACAAGGTTTTACACCAAATTTAACGAAAAATGGACATTCTCAAATGGACAATTCCCAATGCTGCTTGTATGAAAACACTTCAAATCTTTCCATCAGCAAAGAGAATGACTATTCATTCAACCCTCTAGAAGTATAATAGAAGTGCAAGGAATCAAAACTGTCTTGATTGTTCACAATAGTGTCAACCAAGTGTGAAAGTGATCTAAATTTTTGTATGAAGTTCCATACAAAAAAGTACATAGCAACCAATACCAGACAGATATAGTACTTAAACAACCTTTTCTCCATCCCTCCGTGATATTCAAGAATTCTGTGACCATTCTTCATGTTATCTACAGGCTTACTGATGTATGGCCAAATTTTTGCAGATTTTCATAGACATTGTGCCATGAGAGGATGGTGAAGATAGATACTTTTTGGCGTAAAAAGGGCATCAGGCGAAACATTTTGTCCTGGTATGATACTATCAATCCCAACAATTCCGAGAAAGAAAAAAAAATTAACAATATTATAATCAAATTTCCAAAGACATCCAGAAACTTCCAAAACCCTCATCCAATTCTAATTACCGAGACCGTTATTACCATTAACATTATACCATAATATATCAGCCCCTATCACGCCTATCACTCGACTTAGTTTCGTTCGGAACCCACCGCCACGACCATTGGTAGGCTATAGTACCGTACCGTATCCACTCCCTACAGTATTACTAGTACTCTCGGCCCGGCCCCAATTCACATACTATATAATATAGTGCAGTGTGAGATACTGATAAGTGTCAACTAGATCTACCGGGTTTGCACTATAGCACAATTCATTATAATATTATTATACCCAATACTGGACCAAGTCAGGTATAATAAGAAAAATATAAAATAAAACGGTTTGTTTGACAGGATGCCCCTGCATAGCACCGAATTTACCAGAATCTCATACTTTTGCCAGAAAAAAAGTTTGATATCATAGCATGACCATCTGTAGGCCGAGATAGCATATCATATCATACAAGAGAAGAAAAGAGGGTGCAGATCCTATTACATATTTCCTATATATGCAAAGTATGATATGATAATAACCACCTTGAACCCAGGCTTCTCCTTCCATCTCTAGCTCTTGTCAACAACAGGGCCCTGCCTGCTCTTACTACTTGTATACACATTCAATCACAGTCTTTATTTTTCCTCCAATAGCCCCTATTATGTATGGCCTTGTCACTGAACTACTGTTGCCGAACATACAGAGAATAAAGTTGATTTAGGACTTCTTAGTGAATCCGGATATTACCACGCAAATGGGAATTGTGGAAGAGGATATTCATTGTTGGTCACATTTAACACTGGAATGACCAGCTACACGGGTATGATACTCCGTGAAAGACTAGCAAAAAAAAAATAGCGAAAAAGAGTTGGAGACCGCCCATCACGCATCATACCCAGAACGGGTGGAGAAAATGTTAGTATATAACCTCCATGATGTTCAATCTGCCATAAAGTTGGTCATTAGTATGCTCAAACTTGCCAACAATCCCATGTTTAGTACTTGCCTTTGTATGATACCATTAATATAATTTATTTACATTTTCTATTTAAAGTAGTCTGCTATACTCTACACCTATAAGGGGGGCAAGGTGAGCACTAACGAAAATATTTACCCGGGGGACAATGCAGTAAGGGGCATTCTGTCAAACTTTTTTTCACAAGGGCATTCTATTAAATTCGGTGCTACGCAGGGACATCCTGTCAAATAACCGAAAATAAAAACGTGGAAATGTGTGCGAAGCAAGGCAGAAAAAAAATTTAGTGGCAGGAAGCAGGAGAAACGCTACCTACTACGTCAGTGAGCACCACCTAATTAACACTCTTCTGTTCTTGCACCGAGAGTAATGACATTTAAAAGGTTCACTTTTTTTCAATTGCTTTGCAAAAGTCACCACCCGGTATAAACCCAGAGGATCTACATCTACTCAAGTATACTACATCAATCAACCCTCTCCCAGATACATTTCTCGTTTCAACCTCCCGAACCATTGAGCCAGCGCAAGCTTATACGCCATGGTTCCTCCCAGCTGTGAAAAAAAAAAGAAGAAAGAAATTAGAAGTAGTTATCCGACCGTTGTGGGAAAACAATTAATGGAAACAAAGACAACAGAATAGAAAGCGAAACCATTCAACGCCAAGGTCAAGAAACGTGGAATCAGAGTGAGAAAACAAGTTGGCAACGAAAGAGATTAACGAAAGAACGAAAGAGCGCATAAGAAACCCAAACCCTATGTTATGAACAGTATAAAACACAAAAGCGATCCGGCTAAAAACTACAAGGTTATGAAAAAGAAGGATCAAGCAAAACGAAAAACTTCTTCCAGGGCCAGCCTCTTTTTCCATTTCCACTTCTCTCTTTTTTTTTCTGCAAGACCGGAAGGAATGCATCACATGAAACATGATTGTTTCCTTGATGAGAATACCAAATGTTGAAACAGCCTGCTCCAATAGCCGATGACATCCCCGCTGATACTCCCCGGGTGTTGGAATCGTTGCTCATGAAATCCCCATCGGCAGGCTAGTATCTGCTGAAATGTTGAACCCCCAAGCCCCGTGATGATGCGAGTAAAAAATGCATTTGCTAACGCCATGAATCCCCCTCAATAATCATTACACTCGTGCCCCGATATACCTTCTCAAAGGATCACGATACCCATCGACAAGAACACCCTCCGGGTGTGGAATCCCGCTTCTGTCGTGGCGGCACCGGCTCCCTCAGAATAACTAACCCTCCGCCGTTGGCATCTATAAGCTCTCTCAACCCGCCGCGAGGAGTTACAACCATCCGGGTGCACTTTATATCGCCGAGTCTGCTGAGACCGGACGGGTCTGCGTCAGTAAGATCCATTCCCAGTATACGCCGTAACCGGTTAGGTGACGGCCTAGTTTCTTCGATAGTTATCTTGAGGGGGTAGGGCAATGTTGATTCTCCACGTTTGATCACTCCGGCTATAGGAATGTCAGAAGACTCGTCAGCACCATCGGTACCGTCAATAGAGGTTTTCAGCCCCGTTGGTGTCGGAATTGTAAGAGTAGTGACCGGCGGCTTAAATTGACCACCATCGCCCGTATAGAAGGAGTTTTGTGGTGGGGGCCCGCCAGGCGGCCCCTGCGGGTCTCCAGGTGATGATCCAGAAGAGGTCCCGCTACGGTCCTGAGAAAAACCGTCACTACCTTGCCCGCCACCCGGCCCATCCCCCAAACCATCATCTCCATCCCCATGACCAGGAGGCCCACGATCCCCAGCAAATACTGTTGGAGATTGGGCCAAACTGGGCTGATTGATACTGATCTCAACATCCAGTAGAGTCTTCTCCCATACGCATTTCCAGACAATCTCGCCTTCACCCAATGCTGTCCCATTTGCAAATTTTGGAAAGCCCCCGGTGTTCCCGAGCACGGCCAGCGTTTGATCTATGGCACTCTGTTTCAAGACGACAGTTTTGTTGTAAAGGATCCCAAACTTGTAGTTTGCAAACTTCCCCACTAGGGTGCCGTTGTTGTTCGAGCGCAGCTTCAGTAGTTTATTATTGGTAGGGGTTGAAGTAGTGTTGTAGTATGCCAAGGGGATGTGCCAGAAAGGGGGATTCTGAGTACCATCCCTCCAGCCGGGCCCATCAGAATGTTCTTCCTGACCGGAACCATCCTTAATTACCATATCCCAATCGCCATCAAACTTTGTTATCCCTTCTAAACTTGAAAGCATATATCCTCCCCAATCGCCATCTTCATATTCTGCACCCCTCAGAAAGTCGGGATGGCTGGGAAAGTTGTCCATGTTAGCCCCAGGTGGCTGTGGAAAAGGGTCAAAATTCCACACAAGAGGTTTGTCCGGGGAGTTCTGGCACGACCAAAGCAAATCAGAGCCAATGTTAAAAAAACCAGGTGAAAATGGGTCTTGTGGTTTAATGAGACAATCGGAAGAAATGCCCATAAGTATCAATGGTGTTAGCACCGCCATACCGGTTGTTATATTGGGAAACGTGTTATTCGGGTCAGAAATAGGCGGGCCAGTCTCCTCGGAGGATGGCGGCACCTCGGCAATTGTGGTCGTAAATGACGATATTGATGGGCTTCGATTGATGTTAGCAACAATAATACCTCGCTCACCCTGCGCAGCCTCCCCCTCTCATGGAGCAAAAGGGGCATCGAGGGTGTTTCTAAGGGTGGGGGCTTACACGCTATCGGATGATTTCTTCAATCCCATACCCAGGCCTACTCCCAACCCAACAGCTAACAGCAGCATCAACCCCATCCCAAGCCCCAAAAGGATGATCCTCGCCTTGACCCCTAGCCACCGCTTCTCTTTCCATTCCTTCGCAGCCCCACTCCCATCGTCCAGATTATCAGGTCCCCCACCATTTACCCCCCTTGCTTGTCCTGCGCCAGTTCCCCCAACAGGCGACAATATCACCACTCTACTATCCCTACGATCCTCCCCTGCTGAAAACCCAGAATCCGGATTCGATTGAACATCCGCAACAATACCTCTTTCTTCCGGTTTTAATGGTGGTTGGTCCGGATACATACTATATGGCGGTGGTTCTGTCGAAGCAATCGAGGGTGGCTGCCTTTGATGATGGGGAGCAAAGCCATCTCCCACAGGAATCTCAAACCCATCCCCAAATGGATCATGATTATGCTCACCGATATCAGAATTGCTATGTACCGACAAAGGATATATGGATTGTTGGTGGCCACCATAATCGAATCGAGGCCTCACCGGAGCTATTGATGGAAGTGGTGAGGGAGGTGAAGAGAATTGTGAAAGTTGTGATGGTATTGAATAAAGTGTTGATGAATTTGTAGAATTGGTTGTATTGGTTGCAACAGTGTTAGACCGATGCAGTCCAAATCCGGAGGCATGAGCAGAAGAGTTGGATATTATTGAAGGAGCTAATGATGAGGAAGCTCTGTGGTGAGGGAAGTAACCGCCGTTCGCTACGCGAATAGGAGACGAGGATCGTCGTGAAGAAGAAAAGGAGGAATCACGCCTCAGCGAATATACAGAAGGAGCGAAAGTAGATTCCCTCGAATCTCCCCGGTCAAAGTCTATAGGAGAAGGGTTACGTGAATGCACAGGGGTAGCAAACACATTTGAAGGCCTTGGAGAACCAGGTGGAGTTGCGAAGACATTTTCCTGGATCGGCTGAATACTGTCAGTAGCGAACCTGACCGAGTCTTCCGACCGTGAATATGGATAATCTTCGTCGTAGTCGGTGTCGCTAGGGGCAAGCGAGGATAGCGGGCGAGTATCACGGAGGGGTAATCGGTTCTCCATCGTAGGCCACCCGAGATAGGGGGAAGGGCCCAGAGAGAGAACAAGTCTCTCAGATGGATCAGAAAATAGCTCGCTTCGACACGACGAGCGGAGGGCGGAAATGTGGGGGGGATAGGGGTTGAAGGATACCGGTAAAAGAGACAAGCGAGACTTTCGGCAAGAGAATGTGTATCGACGGTTGAAAGAAGGTATTCGGTGAGAGTGAGTAAAGTGGTTTAAAGCAAAACCGAAGGTTGCGCGATGGTCAAGGAGCGGATGGGATACCGGTACACGAGAGGAATAGACGATAGATGTAGTTTGTGGTTGTGACCCGAAAGGTGATTGGGGGCAGCCACACACCAACACTCTATCACTCACACACGAGCAAGCAACTACACAGGAAAAGTGGGAGTGTTATGAGAAGGAAGCACCAGGATTGTACTGTAGCAGATCCTCCGTAGTAAAAGAAAAAGAAAAACGGAAGACGAAACTATCATCATACATATTAAAGGTCACCAAAAACTCCCAAATACCGCACCGCAAACTCGG
>Ga0307507_10002552_pt1 | contig 37819 bp, 8 predicted proteins | sample 7_EM_MG_FD_207223 | JGI IMG/M metagenome (GOLD analysis project Ga0307507, IMG submission 207223) | Populus trichocarpa ectomycorrhiza microbial communities from riparian zone in the Pacific Northwest, United States - 7_EM | ecosystem: Host-associated > Plants > Roots > Unclassified | place...
ACAGTTTCTCTTCAATACACTCTTTTCTTCTCTTCTTACTGACCGCTTCCCTACTGCCTGATTACGACTGACTGACTGACTGACCACACCGTGACTTCCTATCTAAGAGAGACCGTACCCTCCCACACTAGCTTGACCCTTAAGCATAACGGAATAGGCATTGTAGTATTAATTAGACTCTATTCCTACCTTCTAGTAACAGTTATAGAAGATACGTAGTTTTGAATTAAGAATATTATATAATTCCCCACTAAACTTCTTCTCCTAATCTAAATAGAGCTTCGCAAGCTCTATAAGTAATTTTAAACTACCTCCAATTTAAGATTAAGACGGAGGTAGGGTTTGCATTATAGGCTGTAGTGGGGACGTAGGTCTGGTTGGTAGAGTCTAAAGGCTATTAAATCACAAAGTAATGGGATCCTGTACCTGCTCTTATTAGGGTATAGTATTTGACGTTAAAGTTATAGGTTGAATTGGATATAGAGGGGTTAAAGGCGGAGGTAGATTTATCTCTAGAGGTATATTACCTGGGTTCCATCGTAAGTTGAGCTTCCTTATAGTGCGTAGTTAGTGCTTAATTTCTTATAGGGTCTATTTATGCTCTTCTTTTACATCAATAACCTGCTCCTAAATATTGTCTCTAATAGTACCCCCGTCCTTAGGGACAAATACTCCATTCTCCTAAAGAAAGTTACGGAAGTCCTATATAATATCTTTATTCACGGGGGCCCATGTTTCCTTTGTCCATCTAACAAAGTCCTCCTTTATACATTCCCATAGCGCGGTATCGTTGTATTCACTGTCCTTATAATATGCCATACAGTATAATAAAAATCCATTTAAGTCTTGTTTATTAGCGTTTGCAAGGTTAATTATAGCTTTATTCTATATCTTTGGGTTAATGTCTTCCTTATACTTCTTTAGGTAGGTTAACGCCATGGTAGGTATAGAATTAACGGGGTGTCGTACGTTAAAGGTAGGTAGGATTTTCGGTTTTATAGGATCTCATAGGTTTACTGTCAAAAGGTAGGCAATTTAAGATGTAGTTAACGCGTTTTAGATGTTAACTTAGGACCTTAGGTTTAGTAACACTTCTAACCTAAAGTACTCAACCAAATCTTCGTAAACGTGGTTATTCTACATAATAGACACAACTTGGTATCTCCTAGTACTCAGTAACACTTCTATTACTAGTTTTCCGCAAGTCTAAGGTAGTACAGTATCGCCAGGATCCATTCCATATAAGCACATATAGCACCCCTACACGAGACTGTCTCTTCTGTTCGAAAACCTAGCTGCTTTATGGTTGACTGTATATTCAACCACTAATCAGTGTTAGTCACACAGGGTAACTCACCAATAACGACTACTCGAGTAGGTTATAGTGATGTTAGTTAATATATTTCTTATTAATTAGGGGAGGGCGAGGAGCCTAAGGCTCCTCGCCACGCTAGTGCCGCGGCGACACGTAACAACACGTAACGACCACTCGTCTCATTCCCAACATTTACTCTAGTAAAATATATCTTATTTTACCTTACTTTAGTAGCTAGGACTAGTAGTTAGGACTATAGCCCTAGATATAAGCCATAAGTCCCTATAGCCTAGATAATAATAAATACTACTACTATACTTAACTAAGCTCTTAACCGCATTAGAAACAATAATAATATATATTATCCCCCGTCTCTAGGATTAATTAGGGGTTATTATATAGCCTAGGAGTATAGTAAGATATCTACGGCATAGCTATAGCTTATGCCTATAACGGGACTAGCCCAGTTATAGTAGGAATGTCTTGGTGAAACACTCAACAGATAAATTCCGATGCTTTAATCAAATTCTGCCAAATTCTACCAAAGTCAATTAAATTCCGCCAAATTCCGCCAACTCAATTAAATTCCACTAACGTAATAGAATTTGGTTGAAACCTGTTAAAATCCGCGTGGGCTTATACCTACGCGTCTACTACTAAGACCCCGAATATTTAGTTATAAGTTTCCTATATTCCTTTCTCTTCTTTATACAATATCTTGTACTCTGCAAGAGCTATAAACCCTTAAATTTAGATAGAATATATATTATTCCTTTAAATCTTCCCTAAAGCCTCTTCGCGCCTTTATATTACGTTATGTTAAAATAACTACTATTAAAATGGCAAACGAACCCGAATCCTTTTTAATAACTATAAGTATTATAACCCTAGTTAGGGAACAGTTAACTATAATACAATAGTCCTTTATAGACGCCTTAGCTTAGCAATAGGCTATATTAGAAGTCCAGCATCAGCAATTAATAGAAGCACTCTATAAAGAACTTTATAATGTTAAGGCACTTATAATAGAGACCCCGACACCACCTACAAACGAAATTAATATAACTATATCTGAGCTTAGCCCCTTAAACACGGACTCCAAACCAGTAATAGTAACTTAACCCGTATTTATAACGAATTTAATACCTACTATAAAATCTAAAAAGCTCCCTAATCCTCTAATATTTAATAAAAATTAAAATAACCTACATCTCTTTATAACTAAGTTCTGTCTTAAACTTTTAATAAACTATAACTAATACCCTACTAAAGCTAGCAAGGTTAGCTACGGAATGTCTTATTTAAGTAAAGACGCTGCACGTACTATAGATCCATTCTTCCATAATAGCACCTTTATTAATTTTAAAATCTTTATCTCTCTACTAGAATAAATATATAATAACGCCAGCCAGGAACACACAGCTGTTACTAAACTTAAAAACCTATAATAACGGAATCGAGACTTTACTAGCTTCTTTTTGGAATTTTTAGGTCTTATTAGCGAGCTAGATTGGAATAAAGCCGCTAGAGTCACTGCCCTTTAATAAGCTATTTTAGATAAGATTAGAGCCCAGTTAGTAGGTAGAGGACTACTAAAAAACCTATTTAAATTTGCTATAATAAATTAATAAATTAATAAGGACCTTTAATATAATAAACAAACTCGCTCTTTAAAGTTAACTATATCTTACGTTTAAACCCCTATAAAACCGGTATATACCCTAAAGCATAATCCATCTCTAAAAACTAAAAGCCCTATATATAACCCTATAGACCTTAATGCCGCTCAATCCTATACACCCTTAGGAACTAATAAATAAAGAACTCAAGCCATAAATAGAGAATGCTTTAGATGCGGTAAAAAAGGATATATTTAAAAGCACTACCAAACTTACCCTTTTAAAAAAGTCCGCTGTAGTTCCTCCTAATCCTTAACTTATACACAATCCTTAAATTATACCCATTCCTTAAGTTATACTTATTCCTTAAATTATAACCACCCTATAAATTGTACTTAGACGCCATAAAGCACCTTACCCTTAGTTAACTTGGAAAACGAATTATCCTAAGGCCAAGTCGCGCCTTAGAATAAAAAGTAGAATAGTATAAGTGTCTAGGCTCTTCTAGCGCTAATATATAGCATAACTCCCTTAATATACTTAGCAAAATTTAAATACTTAAAAAATAGAAGAAGGTACAAATCCTAATAAATAGTGGAGCTACTAGCATAGGCTTTATTAATATAAACTATATAAAAACTTAACGCCTAAATTTAAAGAAACTTAATAAGCCCTAAGGCCTATACGGCTTTAATAGCAAACCCTTAATATATAGTAAAATAACATACTACACCCTAGTAAAAATGCGGATAGATAAATACCTTAAATATGTCTCCCTATTTATAACACCCTTAAAGTAATATAAAGTTATACTTGGATATAGATAGCTAAAATAACACAACCCCTTAATTAGCTAGGTTAAAAAAAATACTAAAGTTCTATATAACCTACTACTAAAGTTATTACTTAAAAAACCATTTGCCCTATAAACATGTATACAACTATTTAAATATAATATAATATAAATTACCCTTACTATAAACCTTAAGCTAATATAATAAATCTACGACTACTAATTGTGGTAAAGAATATAAAGATATTACGTTAAAACCTCTTAAAATTTATATAATATAGGCCGCGCCTTTTGTCTTATTAGTAAAAAAATAAGATTATAAAATCTTTGCTATAACTATAGAAGATATTAAGAAAGCACTAAAACTAAAATAGTATTCTAATCCTTAACCTTTTATACCTAAAGAGTACTATAACTTAATTAATAAGGTTAAAAAATAATTTATAGACTAACTAGCCCTGCACTAAGAAAAGCATGATTTTAAGATAGAACTTAAGCCTAGCATAATACTAAAGTTTGGTCCGCTATATGGTACATTATAAAAAGAACTGCTTATAATATAATAATACCTTAATAAGCATCTAGAAAGAGGATTTATTTGCCCTAGTTAATCTCTATTTGCCTTACCCATACTATTTATTAAAAAGCTAGGAGGAGGCTTAAGATTTTATATTAATTATTAAGCTCTAAATATAATTATAATTTAAAACTAATATCTAATTCCCTTAATTTAAGAGACGCTTAATTAATTAGTAAAGGCACAGTACTTTATAAAACTTAATATAATTACTGCCTTTAATAAAATATATATATATAAAGGAGATAAGAAGTATATAGCTTTTTATATATAATGGAGACTCTTTAAATACCTAGTAATGCTATTTAGCGTAAAGAACGGTCCCAGTATATTTTAGTAATATGTTAATAATACGCTTTATAAATTCCTTAATATATTTATTACCACATATATTAACAATATCTTAATTTACTTATCCTTACTTTCTAAATATTAAAAACATATTAGAATAGTCCTTAAACGCTTATAAAACGTAGGCTTATAATGCGATATTAAGAAATACAAATTCTACATATCTAAGGTTATATACTTAGGCTTAATTATATCCTATAATAGAATTAAAATAGACCCTAAGAAAGTTGCTGCAATTATAAACTAGGAAAGCCCTAGCAACGTATAAGATATTTAAGGATTCTTAAGATTTGCAAATTTCTATTATTAATTTATTAACTACTTCTTAGAAATTGCCTAGCTATTAGTAAACCTAATAAGGAAGAATATAAAATTTAAATAGACTGCTAGATGCAAATAAGCTTTTAATAATTTAAAATATTGCTTTATAACTGCTTTAATTATTACTTACTTTAACTCTAACCTTAAATATATTATTAAAACTAACTTATCTAATTATGCGCTAGGGGGAGTATTATTACAATATAATAAGAATAGCAAACTATGTCTAGTAGCCTCTCTCTCCTAAAAACTCGCCCCTATTAAATTAAACTACAAGATATATAATAAGGAACTACTTGTAATTGTTAGATGCTTTAAATAATAGCATCCTAAGCTAGAAGGATTGTTATTTCTAATATATATATTAATGGACTATAAGAACCTGCAATACTTTATAACTATAAAACAATTTGTTGGTTATATAGGGTGACTTACCAATAATAACTACTCGAGTAAGTTATAGTGATGTTGGTTAATATGCTTATTCTATTGGAATAAGGAAGGGCAAGGAGCTTAAGACTCCTCGCCACGCTAGTGAAGCGGCGTCACGTAACGACCGCTTGCCTTATTCCCAACACTGGCAACTCTTCTTTTATGGTTGCCATCTATATACAAATACTGCTTAGCTAGCGTAATAATATTAATCCTTCTTACCTACTATTGCTATTGTAATATAAGTCTCGCTGTCCTAAAACTTGTATTTTAGCATATAGTGCTTTCTTGCTTAGAGTTGTGGGTGTATATTATATTAGGGCCGCTAAGGCGCTAGTTATAAGCGAGCTAATAGCGATTTTCTATCCTGGGGATGGAAAATCCTAATTAGCTGGTTAGAATTAGGGTCTGTAGAATACCATACTCTTACTCCCTTTTAACCTATCCTTTAACTTATATATATAGAGTGTTTGTATTAATAAACGTTTCTAGAGCCTTGTTTGGGTTTGCCTTTATTATTATATCTACTGGGTTGTCTTAACCGTTAATCCATTAAATCTTAAAGAGTTCTCGCCGTTTATAGAATTAATAAAGTGCTATAATATTAATTATAAGGCGCTTCTTATTTGTAGTACTAAGCTTAACTAAGCACTTATAGAGGGAGTATAAATCGGTGTATACAATTGTAGGGATAATAGGAAGTTCGAGTCGATCTATAATTATCTTTAGGGTAGTTCTAATTGTAATTGCTATGTTAACTCCGCCGACTATTCTATATATCTCTAACGCTAGAACGCTTTAAGTAATGCGCTTACTTTTAGTTAAGCTCTAATAGATAAGATTGCTATAGATTATAAAGTTATTCTCTCTAGTAAATTTATTCGCGATAATAATCTTATATCCTAACTAGGAGCTAAAATCTTTATTATTTATAAATGATCTATTAATAAATATAAAGAGCTTAGCGGTAGGGAGATTAATAGGCACATAGAGTAGTCCCTAATTAAGATGGTTTATTTGCTAGGAAAGACGTTTATTTAGGATAAGAATGTTGTCCTTAGTTAGTTCCTAGTATTAGGCAGCAATAGAGAGATTAAATAAAGCCTTAGGTTAACAGATAGAAGTAATATAAGCTCTATAAGCGCGTTGCTCCATATATCCTTACTTTAAAGAATTAATGTTAATAATATTAATCTTCTTATCTTAACCCTTCTGGCGTAAAGTAATAGAATCCTTATTTAGGGAGAGGGTGCATCTATTAAAGAGTAATAGTGTTATTAAATTAAGCTTTTCCTTTAGCTTTACTATAAGATTTGCCTTTACTAACTTATCTTCTTTAAGAGCTAAGAATTGGTCGTCTTTTAAGATAATTATATTATTAGTTTATATGCCGATAATTCTAAATAGAGTTCCTATAGTTATAATTAGGAAGCATAGGTTAAATATAGAAGTAGTTATTAAAAGCTTCTCTTTATGGTGCTTACTATAGGTAGCCCACTAATAGGTTCCTACCTCTGCAATTCCATATAATAGCTTAAGCACAACTATAATTATATCTTTGGGATATTAGTAACGAATTTACTCTAAAAGGTATGCCAATATTAAGCATTAAAGGTGCGTCTCTAATTGGGTATAGGCCTAAGTAATATCTTATAAATAGACCGCTATTCTATTCTTTATTAAGGAGGGAGCTAGTGTAATAATAACTTACTAACTAGCTTGTTAAATTATAGGAGATTATATAAGAATTACCTCCTTACTATTATTGTTATAACTTTAGATAATAAGCCTTAATTTCTTAAATAAGGCGTTAATAGTTTTGCCTTTAATCTTATTAACTATTCTTAACTTAAAGATACAAATTTTGTTAAACTTAGTAGGGTTATACTTCTTAAATTTAAAGACTCCTCTTATAATAAGACTGTTAATCTCCTACTTATTAAATACTTGGAAAGGAGCTCTAGGAGTTATAATACAACCTTCCTTTTAGAGCTGTTTTGCGAGCTTAAAGTTAGCCTTTTCCTTAGTTGTTATAAAGGCCATTAATAACTTAATTCCATTCTTAATAGCGGCAATAAATTGCTCTTTAAAATTAATAAGATGTTAGCAATTTTATAATCCCTTTAGGCGACCTCTACCGCGTTATGGTTGCGGCATATCTACTATAATTATATTAGGATTGTAGTCGTCTTCTAAAGTATATTAATTATGGTTCTTCTCTAGGGTATCTTTTAGGGCATCTTATAAAGGCTTAATAACAGTTAAACGGAATTAAGTGGGTCTATAAGGCATCTAAATAGTATAAGTTTAACTATTAATTATAATAAGTTAATATAGGCCTAACTATCCTCCCTTTTTACGCTATACGCGTACCTTAGACTGGAGTGGTAGATTAAGTATAGTTAAGGTATTTGGGCCATTTCTTATTCCTAGTGCGTTATTGACCTAGCGTGTGGCATAGAGACGTTACACCTCCTTTATTGCCTTGTAAATAGCCTTAGCTTATTACACAATAGAGGGAGATAGCTGTAACAGGACTAGCCTAGTTACAGTAGGAATGTCTTGGTAAAACACTCGACAGATAAACTTGACGCCTTGATCGACTTCTGCCAAGTTCTGCCAGATCAATCGAATTCTACCGAAGTCCGTCCGCGTGCGTACGTGCGCACGCATCGACTAAGACCCCTGACTATTTAATTATAAGATTCTCTGGTTATTCCTTTCTCTTCTTTACGCAACGTCTTGTTCTCTTCAAGAGCTATATACCCTTAGATTTAGATAGAATTTATATTATTCCTTTAAATCTTCCCTAAAGCCTCTTTGCGCCCTTATATTACGTTGCGTTAAAAAAAACAACTACTATCGAAATGGCAAACGAACCCGAATCCTCTTTGATAACTATAAGTATTATGTCCCTAGTTAGGGAATAGTTAACTATAATATAACAGTCCTTTACGGATGCCTTAGCTTAGTAGCGGGCTGCACTAGAAGCCCAGCATTAGCGATTAATGGAAGCACTCCGTAAAGAACTCCGTAACGTCTAAGTATTTACGTTAGAGACCCCGACACCGCCTATAAACGAAATTAATATAACTGTATCCGAACCTAGCCCCTTAAACGCGAACTTTAAACTAGTAATAGTAACTTAACCTATATCTATAATAAATTTAATACCTATTACAAAATCTAAAAAGCTCCCTAATCCTCTAATGTTTAATAGAAATTAAAATGACCTACGTCCCTTTGTAACCAAGCTCTGTCTTAAACTCTTAACGAACTACAACTGATACCCCACTAAAGCTAGCAAAATTAGCTATGGAATGTCTCGTTTAAGCAAGGATGCTGCACGAACTATAGATCTATTCTTCTATAACGGCACCTTTGTTAGTTTTGAAATCTTTATCTCCCTACTAGAACGAACGTATAATGATATTAGCCGCGAACACACAGCTATCACTAAACTTAAAAACCTATAATAACGGAACTAAGAATTTACCAGCTTCTTTTCGGAATTTTTAGGCCTTATTGGCGAACTAGATTAAAATAAAGCCGCTAAAGTTGCTGCTCTTTAATGAGCTATTTTGGATGAGATTAGAGCCTAGTTAGTAGGCAGGGAACTGCTAAAAGACCTACCTAAATTCGCTATAATGTGTTAATAAATTAATGAGGACCTTTAATATAACAAACAAACTCGTTCTCTAAAGCCGACCACGCCTTATGTTTAAAACTTTACGAAACTAACATATACCCTAAAACGCGATCCCTCTCCGAACCTAAAAAGTCCTATATACAACCCTATGGACCTTAATACCACTTGATTTTATATACCCTTAGGAACCAATAAACAAAGAACTTAAGCCACAAACGGAGAATGCTTTGGATGTGGTAAAAAAGGATATATTTAAAGGAATTGCCGAACTTACCCTTTTAAAAAAGTCCGCTGTAGTTCCTCCCGGTCTTTAAATCGCACCCGCTCCTTAAATTGCACTTATTTTTTAAGCCGTACTCGCTCCTTAACCTATACTTGTTCTATAAATTATACCTAGTCGTTATAAAGCATCTTACCCTTGGCTAACTTGGAAAACGAATCGTCCTAGGGCCAAGTCGCGCCTTAGAATAAAAAGTGGAAGAGTATAAGTATCTAGGCTCTTTTAGCGCTAATACACAATATAACTCCCTTAATGTACTTGGCGAAATTCGAATACTTGAAAAATAGAAGGAGGTACGAATTCTTATAGATAGCGGAGCCACTAGTATAGGCTTTATTAATACAAACTACGCGAAAACCTAACACCTAAATTTAAAGAAACTCAATAAGCCCTAAGGCCTATAAGGCTTTAACGGCAAACCCTTAATATATAGCAAATTAACGCACTACGCTCTTGTGAAAATGTGGATAGGTAAACACCTTAAATACGTTTTCTTATTCGTAACACCCCTAAAGCAATATAAGATAATACTTGGATATGGATAGCTAAAACGACACAACCCTTTAATTAGCTGGGTTAAAGAAATACTAAAATTCCACACGACCTACTGCCGAAGTTATTGCTTAAAATACCACCAACCCTATAAACATGCACAAGATTATTTAAATTTAATATAATATAAACTGCCCCTGCCATGGACCCCAAACTAAAACAATACGGCTACAACTACCGATGGTAGTAAAGAATGTAAAGACGTTACGCCAAAACCTCTTAAAATTCGTATAATATAAGCCACACCTTTTGTTTTGTTAGCATAAAAACAAGACCATAAAATCTTTGCTGTAACTATAGAAGATATTAAAAAAGCACTAGAACTAAAGTAATATATTAACCCTTAACCTCTTATGCCTAAAGAGTACCACAATCTAATTAATAAGTTTGAGAAAAGATTTGCAGACCAACTACCCCCGCATTAGGATGTATACGATTTTAAGATAGAACTTGAACCTAATATAACACTAAAGTTCGGACCGCTATATAGTATATTATGGGAAGAACTGCTTATAATACAACAATACCTTAATGAGCATCTAGAAAAAGGATTTATTCGCCCTAGTTAATCTCTATTCGCCTTACCTATACTATTCATTAAAAAGCTAGGAGGAGGCTTGAGATTCTGTGTTAATTATTAAGCTCTAAACGTAATTATGATTTAAAACTAATATCTAATCCCCTTGATCTAAGAGACGCTTGACCGCCTGGCAAAGGCATAATATTTTATAAAGCTTAATATAGTCGCTGCCTTTAATCAAATTCGCGTCTAAGAAGGAGACGAGAAGTATATAGCCTTTTGTATATAATAGGGACTCTTTAAATACCTAGTGATGCTATTTAGTATAAAGAATGGTCCTAGTATATTTTAGCAATATGTTAATAATACGCTTTGTAAATTCCTTAATATATTTATTACCGCGTATATTAATAATATTTTAATCTACTCGTCTTCGCTTTCTAAGCATTAAAAACACGTCCAAATGGTCCTTAAACGTTTGCGAGATACGGGTTTACAATGTAATATTAAGAAATGCAAGTTCTATATATCTGAAGTCACGTACCTAGGCCTAATTATATCCTGTAATGGAATTAAAATGGACCCTAAAAAGGTCGCTGCTATTATAAACTAGGGAAGCCCTAGTAACGTATAAAATATTTAAGGATTTCTAGGATTTGCAAATTTCTACTATTAATTTATTGACTACTTCTTAAAAATTGCCTAACCGTTAGTAAACTTAACAAGGAAGAACGTAAAATTTAAATAGACTGCCAGATGCGAATAAGCTTTTAATAATTTAAAATAACGCTTTATAACCGCCCTAATTCTCGCTTACTTCGACCCTAACCTTAAATGTATTGTTGAAATAGACTCGTCTAATTATGCCCTAGGGGGAGTGTTATCGCAGTATAATAAGAACAGTAAGCTATGTCTAGTAGCCTTTTTCTTCTAAAAGCTCGCCCCTGCCGAATCGAACTATGAGATATACAATAAGGAACTACTTGCAATTGTTAGATGCTTTAAACAATGGCGTCCAGAACTTAAAGGATTGTTATTCCTAATACGTATATTAACGGACCATAAGAACCTGCAGTATTTTACAACTATAAAGCAATTAACGCAACGCTAAATTTGTTAGGCTGAATACCTCTTATAATTTAACTTTAAGATTACGTACCGACTGGGTAAACTTAATTAGAAGCCTAACGCATTAATATAACAATTATAAGACCTACCTGCGAACGCTTTAGATAAATAGATTACAAATTAATTACGGATCCTATTGCCCCCTAAATATTTTAAGAAACTACGTCCTATATTCCTAAATACGGAACTCGATAGAAACGAATTAGAAATTAATAAATGGGAAATGGAAATTAATAAGCTAATGGAATACAAATACAAGAACAATGTATAGATAGTAGATGTAATGGAAGCAATTTGAATAGGAAAATGATAGTATAAAGATATTACACTCGCTAAATGCGAAATTCGTAATAATTAACTATACTATTAATAGAATATGGTAGTCCCGAATTCCGAACCTTTGCGATTTAAGATACTCGAATTTATATACAACTCTCCTGTAGCGGGATATCCTGGCCGTGCGAAAATGTACAAGATAGTCTAACAAGCATATTACTGGCCTATAATGCACAACTATGTGCGAAAATATGTTTAAGTATGCAGAACGTGTGTTTATAAAAAGACTTCTTACGTAAAGAAATAAGGAGTACTCCGACTATTATTAATTCTAATATAAAGATAGCGTGATATCTTAATTGACTTTATGGTAGATTTACCTAGCAGCAACGGATTTACGAATATTATAGTAGTAGTTAACCGCCTTATAAAAATGCAATATATGATTCCTATGGACTTAATTAATGTTATCTTAGTAGCTAAATGTTTTGTTAAACACGTCTTTAAGCTGCATAGACTCCCTAACTTGATAATATCTAACCATGGAAGCCAGTTTATTTTAGACTTCTGGTAAGCTCTATGCAAACAATTAAGTATACGAATACGACTCTTAACTGCATTTCATCTAGAGACAGATGGTTAAACCAAAATTATAAACGCGATTATGGAATAATACCTATAAATATACTACTCCTACCTGCAAGACAACTGGGAAAAGTGGCTGCCTTTAGCTGAGTTTACTGCGAATAATACGATAAATGAATTAATAGGTATAACGCTGTTCTATGTAATCTACGGACAAGACCCTTGACTTGGATTTGAACCACAACCTAAAATTAATGTAATAGGACCCACGATTAAATGGATTTAGTTAATTAATATATATAACTTCGCTAATTAAATAAAGCAGTTAACGGAACTACTACGAAGTGAATTAACGTACGCTTAAATGGTATAGGAATGGCATGTAAACAAAGGACAAGCTCCCACGTAGGACTTTAAAGAAGGTAATATAGCTTACCTAAATACATAAAACATAAAGACTTAACGGCCCTTAAAGAAACTTAATTGGAAGTTTATAGGCCTATACTAAATTAAAAAGAAACTAAGCCCGTACGCCTATAAGCTTAAACTGCCGACTGAGATAAAAATACACCTAACGTTTTATATAAGCTTACTGTAACCTTTAAAAGGTAAACCTTTAACTTGTGAAGTGCCGCCGCTACCTCCCGTAATTGTTAATAATGGTAACGGTTCTTACTTTATTAACTTAATTAATAATATGCAATAGAAAAAATAATCTAAATAATTTAAACTTCTTATTAAGTGGAAAGGATATAAAACACGAACCTAAGAAACCTATAATTAGATTAAGGCCGACGCGCCTTCCTTAGTAAAAGAATTCTATAAGGACCATCCTTTGCGGCCTGCTCTGGCTAGATGGATATGATATAAAGGCAAACGACTACCACCTGATATGAATACACGAAACTTAAATTTAAAAAGAACTTAAAATAAGTTATGATGTTTATAACGCAATTACGTGACACGCAAGATGTTAAGGAACTTTAACCGGCGGTTGAAGTTGTCTAATTAGTCAGATCTGCCTTACCAAGACTGCCACCTGACGCGAAAATACAACACGCGATAAAAAAAATTATAAACTCTTAACTAAATTAAATTATTTTAAACTTTCGGTTAAAAGGGGGGGTACTGTAATAGGACTAGCCTAGTTATAGTAGGAATGTCTCGGTAAAACACTCGACAGATAAACTTGACGCCTTAATTGACTTCTGTTAAGTTCTGCCAGATTAATCAAATTCTACCAAAGTCCGTCCGTGTGCGTACGTGCGTACGCATCGACTAAGACCCCTGACTATTTAATTATAAGATTCTCTGGTTATTCCTTTCTCTTCTTTACGCAATGTCTTGTTCTCTTCAAGAGCTATATACCCTTAGATTTAGATAGAATTTATATTGTTCCTTCAAATCTTCCCCGAAGCCTCTTCGCGCCCTTACAATAGCAGAGAATTATTAGTTATTTAAGGGTAGGCGCTAAAGACTAGTAATATGGGTATAAGTCTATCCGGGCCAGCGGAATTGTTAATGGCTTTAACAGCTATTTGTAAGGTAAGTTCTTTACTAGCGTCCTCTAGTTCTAAAGAGATAATCTTATATACGCGGCGTAATGGCGTATAATATTGCTCTACTTTTCTAACGCTATTATATGCCTTAATAGGAACTTCCTTAACCTTAATTGCTATTGCCTTTATTTATTATTAAAACTCTATAGATAAGAAGTTCTTTTCTGCGTTATAGATAATTTGGTTAGAGGGTCCTAGGTAGACATTAATCTAGTATAATTAAAGGGTATCCTATACGTTCCTAGCTAACATATCCTTTAAGAATTGTACGGCTTGGAAGGAGGTTAAGAAGTTAATAACTTGGAGTACTAGCTTGCCGCTAAGATATATAATATTAATAATAATATAGAAGTTAAAGTTGTAGTTATCTTTAAGGGTGAACTTGAATCGGCTAGGGGACTTCTGGTTTATTTGGTAGTAATAGCAGTACTTTATAAGATGCTTAATCGTCTTAACCTTAACTTTATAACCTGCTTGCTAAAGAACCCTAAGTAATCTATAAACTAATAGGTAACTAAAGCGACGGTGTAGTTAACGTAATTCTAACTTAGTTAAATGGCTCTAAGCAACGCTCCTTTCTAGCTATTAAAGGAGCAACTAAGGGTGACCCCACTTACGTATAATGGGCACCCAATTATCTCCCTAAATAAGTATATTCTTAAGGTTATTAAGCTTAACGCCTAATTTATCTATATCTTAGATGTAGAATAGAAATAGGGTGTTCGCGGGAATAATATAGAAAGTGATATATTCTAACGGGGTTTGGACCTTAATTATGCTAAGAGAGATTACAGTACCCTTGCTAAAGCGAATTATATATTAGCCTGCCGTTAATTGGTTAATCTAAATAGAGCTATTAAGCTGCTAAAGAGCTTAAACTTAAGGTTTTCCTACTATAGATACTCCTGTGGCTCTAGTATCTGGCATAATATTATAGAAAACGTTTGCTAAGTATCTATTATTAAAGGAGAACGTAGAACTTTCCTTTAGCTCGTTAAAGATATCTAACTTTGTAATAAAATGGAGTGTAGATTAGTCATTAAGGATAGCAACAGTTTATGTGCTATTTACTTTACTATACTTAGTAAAGTATTAATTAGGAGAGTAGTCCTTAATTTCTATATCTATAAGGAGCTGTTTGGACTCGTTAACCTTACCCTTAAGATCTTCTTCGCCTTTATATTAAACTAGGAAGCTTTAGAAGTAGGCCGTAGTAACCTTATAATTTCCAACGTTTCTTGCACTTTGGTAAAACTTATTATATGCCTCCTTTTACTTATTAAGAGAATTCCTAGTTAACTAGTAATTTAGTTTCTTATAAATATAGCACTTCTTCTGGTAATTACTTTAAAATGAACCTCTATAAGGACCTCTACCTTTGCCTTATAGTTGTTAATTATACCCTCTACTATATTGCCTACTACGGCCACTATATATTTAATCAGTCCAGTTATAATTATTTTAGTTAGGTGGGTTAATTAAAGTAGGTTAGAGTTAGGCGTTAAATTGCTATACTTCTTAAGAGCGTAGAGCGGTACCAATAGAAGATCTTAATTAAGTACACACTCCTTTATAAGTATTTGCAGGATTAAAGAGAGCAAGATTGCATTCTTTAACGCCTTAGCATACGCTAATAACTTAATCACGTAGGCTAAAATCCTCTTAATATAATTCGGATAAACTACGCTAAATTATCTAAAGTTAATTAAAGAGCTTTTAAAGATAATTAAGCTAAGGGACACCTGGGTTTGTAGCAATAATCCTTAGAAAGGTAGTCTCTCTCTATTCTAATATATACTGCTGCTTGTTCTCTTCTGTTTTAAAGTGGCATCTTAACTTATATATTATACGGTTAAAATCATATCCTTTTCCTGCTAAATAATTATAATAGAAGGTACTAGCTTGGCCCTTAAGTATAACAGAATAGGCGTTATGGTATTAATTAGACTCTATTCCTACCTTCTGGCAACAGTTATAGAAGATACGTAGTTTTAAATTAAGAACATTATATAATTCCCTGCCAAACTTCTTCTCCTAATCCGAATAGAGCTTCGCAAGCTCTGTAAGCAATTTTAAACTACCTCCAATTTAAAATTAAGATAGAGGAGGTAGGAGTTGCATTACAGGCTGCAGTAAGGACGTAGGTCTAGTCAGTAAAGTCTAAAGGTTATTAAATCGCAAAGTAATAGGATCCTGTGCCTGCTCTCGTTATAGTATAGTATCCAAAGTTAAAGTTACGGATTAGATTAGATACAGAGGAGTTAAAGGGGGAGGTAGATTCGTCTCTAGAGGTATATTACTTAGATTCTATTATAAGTTAAGCTTCATTATACTGCGTAGTTGGTGCTTAATCTCTTATGGAGTCCATTTATGCTCTTCTTTTATATTAATAACCTGCTCCTAAATATTGTCTCTAATAGTACCCCCGTCTATAGGTATAAACACTCCATACTCCCATAAGAAGTTACGGAAGTCTTATATAATGTCCTTCTTTATAGGAGTCTATATTCCCTTTATCCATCTAATAAAGTCCTCCCTTACACAATACCATAGTATAGTATCGTTATATTCGCTGTCTTTGTAGTGTGCCATATGGTGTAATAAGAATCCGTTTAGGTCCTTTTGCTTGGCGTTTACAGGGTTAATGTCTTTATTCTATATCTTTAGGTTAATGTCTTCCTTATACTTCTTTAGGTAGGTTAACGCCATAATGGGTTAAAGGTAGGTAGGGTTTTTGGTTTTATAGAATCTCGTAGGTTTGCTGTTAAGAGGTAGGCAATTTAAGGTATTATTTAACGCGTTTCAGATATTAACTTAGGACCCTAGGTTTAGTAACACTTCTAACCTAAAGTACTTAACCAAATCTTTATAAACGTAGTTGTTCTACGTAATAGATCTAACTTAGTATCTCCTAGTACTTAGTGACACTTTTATTACTAGTTTTCTATAAGTCTAAGGTAGTATAGTATCGCCGGGATCCATTCCATATAAGCGTATATAGCACCCCTGTACGAGACTATCTCTTCTATTCAAAAACCTAGCTGCTCTGTGGTTGACTGTGTATTTAACCACTAGTTAGTATTGGTTATATAGGGTGACTTACTAATAACAACTACTTGAGTAGGTTATAGTGATGTTGGTTAATATGCTTATTCTATTAGAATGAGGAAGGGCGAGGAGCTTAAGACTCCTCGCTACGCTAGTGAAGCGGCGTCACGTGATAACCGCTTGCCTTATTCCTGATATAATTAATATAGTATTAAATTTATTGGGCCAAATACCTCTTATAATTTAACTTTAAGATTATATATTAATTAGGCAAACTTAATTAAAAGCCTAACACATTAATATAATAATTATAGGACTTACCTGCAAACGCTTTAGATAAATAGATTATAAATTAATTATAGATCTTACTGCCCCCTAAACGTTTTAAAAAACTATATCCTATATCTCTAGATATGGAACTTAATAGAAATAAATTAGAAGTTAATAAATGGGAAATAGAAATTAATAAGCTAATAGAATATAAATATAATAATAATAACAATTCATTGTTTAACGTCTGATTCAGATCCCTATTGGGCCCACGCGGACTACTCCTTATGTATATGTGGGGAGAAAACTCTATTTAAGAAAACCCCGTGATCCATCTCCCCGCCTTTTGGGACTCGCCTGCGAGGCGCCTATAAGGCGCCTATAAGTCACCTATGGTGCTCCTACTACCTTACTTTTTGACCTCCTTGGGAACTACTGCTGCCGTAACAAGCCTATGGACGCGCTAGTATCGCACACTTTACTCTACTACTGTAGAGTTATTAGGGGGCGCCTGTTGCTCAGCCCCCCCGCCCTCTATTACAATTTCCCTTGTAACCCAGAACTGGTTTAGTACATTTTGGCTAATAAGCCACTGGGTAACCGCCTTAAGGCCTTTTTATATTAAGAGTAGTGTATTATAGTTCTCTATACCAGCTACTAAGAGCATTGCTTCTTGGTTAGTGCGTAAAGGGCATAATAGTATTACGTGTTTTGGTGTCTGTCTTAGCCAGCTATATTTGCATCTTAGGCTACCTACTAGGACACCTACTTAGTAGAGCTAGTCTTTTAGTCCTATTATTCCTATTCTTAAAAGTGTTGCTATTGTATTTTCTACCTTTGTTAGGCCTTTTTAGAGCCCTAGGGTGTTTACCCCCTATAGCGTTAACTATGCTATAGCTTGGGTTCCTCTTGCCTTAGTTAGCCTCTATACCTTTAACTCCTATACGCCTCTTTAGCGTTAGTCCAACTAGTATTGTATTACGGTAGATGGTTTCCTGGCGTTCTTTTATGCTCTACTTTAGCTCCTTTTTCTCTTTTACTATTATCTTTGCTGGCCTCTTGCGTGTCTCCCTTTCTCCTTTATGTAGGCCTGGGCCCTAAAGCAGCACTATTTTTCTTCTGCTTTCTTTACTTGTTTCTCCAATATGTCTTCCCTACTTTGGGGTTATTAGTTTATTCTCCTATATGGCGCCCTAGGGTCCCTCCATAGTTTATTTAGGCGTGTCTTAATATACTTTATGACATTAAAGTTACGTTTATTTTACGCCCTTTGCATTACAGCGGCTTTAATATATAGTTATAGGGGGGGAATATTGGCTTCCTTTTTAAGCAGTGCTGTGGCCGTTCGCTTATATGCGCCTATTATACTCCAGAGGCAGGCTGTTTGGACCTTTTGGAGTGGTTTAAGGAGTAACTTAGGGGGGCCTTTCTCAGATTCTCCAATGGCCCAAATACTGGACCTATACGTTATGGTTGGCCGGACAACTGCTATATATAGTAGGCGTAACCTCTGGAAGCATGGACCCTATATAGAATTGACGATCCTGGATAATGTAATATACTATACTTAGCCCTTACGGGCCGCTTATGCCGTATGTGCGCTTTACTAGAGCTTGCTATCTACTTATACTCCTAATACCCTTAGGCCCTGAACTGGTTAACCCCTAAAGCCTTAAATACAAATTATGTGCTAGAGATTTATAGATTGGTTGCGTTTTCTTATAAAATAGATTAGCTGGTATTTCTCTAGTATAAATTGGACTCTATGTTATCTTGCCCATTCTATATAGGTGTTATAAGCTTTCTCTAGTATTCTATAATTCTCTGCGGCTATTGGCCCGTATATAATTAGGTTTGTGTCGTTAATAAAGCCTATCTCCTAGATCGCCCCTTCCTTAAAGGAGTTAAGCAGGTTGCTTATAAAGAAAAGAAAGAGTATAGGTAAGAGGGGTAATCCTTATAGTATTCCTGTTGTAATTGCGATAGGGGGGCTCTAGTATCCACTAAAGACCAGTAATATTTCTTTCTAACCTATAAACCCTTAAATAAATTGTATAATCCATTCTAGAAAGCCTTTTGTCCTAAGGATGTATAGGAGACGCTTATAGGGTATGTTATTATAGGCGCCACTAATATCTAGGCTGAGTATTGATACTATAAAGTCCCTTTGCATCGCCTATGCAGATTTGATGGTGGCAGCAAGTAGCGTAAGTGCTAATAGTGTTAAGCGGTTCTTTCTTGCCCCTATTTGGCTTTGTGGTAGTAGGGCGTGTTTCTTAGCCGTGTCTGTTATGTGGTCCGCTATTACCTTTTTTAAGATCTTGCTAAGGGTGTTTTCTAAGGCAATAGGGCGGTAGCTTCCTGGGATTAAGTAATCTACTTTACCTTCTTTTTATAGGATAACTGTCGTTATAGATCTTCTAAGTTGTAGGTAGTAGCCTATAGTAAAGTATGCTCTGGCTACACCTGCAAGCTAGGGTGCTATAAGTGGACTATAGGTCTTTAGGGCCTTATTTGGAATCCTATCTAGTTTTGGTACTATGTTGTTTAAAAGGCGGCTAATGGTTTTGGCCATTTCCTTTGTTATTATGTCGCTGTTGACCTGTAGGCGAGTCACCAGTGGTTCACCCGTGATGTTATTAAGGTCTGCTAGAGCTGGTTAGGGGGAGAACCTTTTTATAAGGATCTTTGCCTTCTTATTATTATTGTTAGTGGCCTATAATTCCCCTGCTCTTTGTAGGGGTAGTAGGTGTAGGTCTTCTGCTAATTGCCCTACCTTTTTCTTTGCCCATTTTGCTATGGCCTACAGGCCCTTGTTATAGGGGAGGCTTGGGTTAGAAGTGTGCTTGTTTATAAATTATCTCCAGTTATTCCTTGCTTCTTTTTTTAGGGTATTTTTTAGCTGGTTTCTTGTGTCTTTGTATTATCTCTTATCTTTAGGGTTGTGGCTGCTTAAGTATTTCCTTCTTACTTATTGTTGGCTAGCTATAAGAACCGCGTATTGTGCGGACCATACATGTCGCGTATAGGGGCCCAATCTTAAGACCAGGTAGTGCTCTTCTAATCTGTTTTTAATTGCTGCCTAGATCCTTTCTAGTCTTTAGTTGATTTCCTTAGGGGTGGCTAATAAGCCTTGCTTATTTGGTATTAGGTGGATTTCTTCTAAGTCTTAGAGTTGTTGTTTAACTGTATTAAGGAAGCTATCTGCCTTAAGTATCCTTATTGTATATCTTTTGCTATTTAGTTGCGCCTTAATGTCCAAATCTAGCTGTATCTAGATAGGGATATGGTCTAAAGTAAGTGCCTATTTTTCTTTGGGGTTGCACCTTTTGAGTCTCTGGTATAGGCCTTCGTCTATAAATGTAAGGTTAATTGTACTTCTGGCGGATCCTTGTTGCCATATAATTGCTCTAGGGGGGGTGGCTAGCTTAAGGCCCTAGGTGTCTATAGCTTTTAGTAGGCACTCTACCTGTTATTTAGCAGCAACGTGGATACCCCCCTACTATAGGTGGTGGAGGTTTATGTCTCCTAATAGAATAGACTCTGTGCCTTTGGTTTTAAGTAAGCTTATTACCAATATAATATTCTCTGTTTGTGGGACCCCTTTAACCCTAGGGTTATATACATTAATGATTTATACCGGTCCTCTATATGTCTGGATTGTTATAACTGTAATATCTGGATTGATTGCCTGTTATAACTATAAGGACAGGCTGATAGTCTTGCTGATTATAAAGCACACGTATATGGCTGCTTTTGGTTTGTATAGGAGCTGGAATCCTTAGGGGCAGTATGTTAATTATGTATAGGTATTGTAGTACGGCTCTTATATAGCAAGGATATGGTGTTTCTCTAGGTCTAGACTGTCTAGTAAGGGCCTTACAAGACGGTGGTTTGTGTTGCCACAGTTATACTATATAATAGATAGGTGGTGGACCCCTAGTAAGGGTTCTTTGCCTTTCTATTATTTCTCGCTTCTTCTGTTTCTGCTTTCTTTAGGATATTTAGAACTTCTGTCTCTTGTATCTACACCCTAGTTACTACTTATTTTGTATAGAGCTTTCTATTCCCGTGTTTTGTATTCCTACTAGCGCTTCTATATTTAAATCTGTTATTGTCTCCAGTTCTTCCCCTATTTTTACTAGTTAGCTGTGCGCCCTTTAAGAGTTGGCTGCGAATGTTATATTTACTGTATTAAGTTTAATTCTTAATTGTCCTGGTTTTAAGCTTGCTATAGCTGTCTATAAAGGTCTTCCTATAGGGCGTCCTCTCTCTTGTGTCCCCTGTAACCTTTGTGTCCCTATATAGTCTGGTAATGTTGCGCGGTGTTGCTTCTAGCCTATTAAGGCTTGGGATGGCTAGCCTAGCCCCCTAGTATTAAAGGTAGGAAATGCTGGAAAGGCACCTATGCCCCCCTAGCTTATTGCCTGTTGTTTCCATTTGTATAACCTTACATGTAGTTATTCCTGTAGCTATTAAGCCCTTACCTTCTATCTCCTGTATTTAATGCAGTCTTCTCTCTCCTATGCCTTATATGTGCTTTGGTGGTAGTTTGCGCATTTTATTTAGTTTTGGTTTAAGCAGTGTCTTATATTATAGGGGCCTATATAGTGGCCGCAGCACACCTATACTGCGTATGTGGATTGGGTGTGTCCCTATTATATATAGCAATAGCATCGTTCTAGGCGTAGTCTGTGGTTATAGAGCCTTGTGTTATATATAAGGCCGTTTATAATTATTCCTTTTTGGATAAGGAGTTTTTGCATTCCTAGTGTATATATACTAATAATAAGGGAGCTATGCATTTGTCTAGCGTCTCCCTAGTAAGTCTCTAGCAACCCTTATATCCTCTTGTTATTCTTATTGTTTGCTTAGTTTACATTTTCCTATTAAAGCTATTGGATTTGGGTAATCTTAAGTCCTAGTATAAGGTGTTCCGTTTATCTTACTATCTCCTATATAATTGCTGTGTTGTCCGCCTAGCGTCCCTTTTCTACCCTAAGGCTTATAGGGACTGCTGGGACTTCGACTAGGTAGTTCTTGCAGAGTACTTTTATGCTAATATGTTCTCCTAGCCTATCCCCTACCCTTATGGCTTATTCCTTTGCCTATTAGTCCTTTAGGGTGACTCTAATGTCTTCGCTTTTAAGGTATTAGACTATAATAGTATTATAGACCTCTTTATAGATTTTTATAAGGACTTCTGTTTCTAATTATCCCCTAAGCCCCTCTGCTTTTTCTATATTTAGTTATATTGTAATTATATACCCAGTTATTGTTTTAAGGGGGGTAAGTTCCCTATGCTATAGAAGCGCAGCTACGGCGGCCTAGGTGCGGTTTACTAGTAAAGGGGGGTTTTATTTATTTTTAATTTTACTTAGCCATTAGAGGATTTAATTAAGGGTTTTCTAGAGAGGCGCCTAAGGTTCGCTAAACTGGCGGAGCCATTCTACTAGCTGCGTTAAATTATTATAGCTAACGGTTACTCCCCCACAATTCTAGGTACTAGACGCGTCCAGTAGGCTTTATATTTTGTTAGATGCCTTCTTAATAAAGGTATTTCCGCTTTATGGTGTAGCATTCGCCCGTCTTTGTTGTGGAGGGCCATTGCTAGGCGTAGTTCTGGCAGTCGCGCGCAAGTGCGAATCACTGTTGTTTGACGTGTGCCTCCCCTGTAATGCATGTATCTCAGGGGGATTCTCTAGGTGTTTTATAGGGTTCTTTTGGTTGGTTTTAGTCTTTTTTAGGCCGGGCCAGAATACATATGCATTATAAAACTACTATATACAGCAAGTTTGCCTAAACTGCTTGCCCAGTTCCTTGCCACGGTTAACGCAGCAGCTAGTGGACAAAGCTAGCTCCTACCCATATGTACCTAATTTGCTCCATAAGCCTATCCTTACAGCCTACCCCTGCCTAAATAGACCGACACGCGCATCCGTCCTTTCGGGCTATATAGACAGTGTTATTAATAAGGTATTAATCCTTCCTCCAAGACAGGTCCACTAGGAGTTAGAGCCTAGTAAAGGGGTAAGGTTCCTAGAGTCATCTATTACTGCCATTATATACTACACCCCACAGCCTTTAGCTGCTTCGCGTTACCTATAACGCTCTTATAACAATAGGCCAACCGTGTCTTGCAGGCGTGGGCCCATAATAACTCAACGCCGCGCAGCTACTGTCCCTTAGCCGCCTACTAACTAAACTTGTTGTTCTTTTATCTTAACTAATACCTGCATCTAAGTCTATTCTAGCCTGCCTATATAGGTTCGTCTTAGCTCTTTCTTAGTCTGTTTTAGATTAACGTCGCCGCCTAGAGAAAGGTTAACGCCGCTATATAGAAAGGGAGGATTAACGTCGCTAAATATAGTTAACGGTGTTAAGATTCTTCCTATGCCCTCACTATAGGTATAGTCTTAGAGTGGAATAAGTATAGAGGTGCCCTATTATCTCCTTAGATTCCTATCGCTTCCACTAGCAAATATAAGCGCTAGCTTATAGCCCTAGGTCGGCGCCTAGGTAGAGAGATGTTGGGTAGTTTTTAAGACCATTCCTCTGTTCTTAATGAGTTGCCTTATGTTGTTAATAAGCGCCAAGACCCGCGAAAACTCTGCTGTTCTAACGGCGTTAAGGACGACGCATTTAAAAGCGCCCTCTAGCCACGATGTAACGCCGCTGTATTAGTAACAGACGAGATTCTCATTCTTAGCTTGACCGTACGGATAAAATAAAACGGAAAGGAACCCCTATAGGACAGTATGGGTCGGATCTTGCTTTTGGTGTTCCTTCTAGAATATAAATATAAGAATAATATATAGATAGTAGATGTAATAAAGGCAATCTAAACTAGAAAACAATAGTATAAGGATATTATACTTACTAAATGCGAAATTTAAAATAATTAATTATACTATTAATTGAAGATAGTAGTTCTAAATTCTAAACCCTTATAATTTAAGATACTTAAATTTATATACAACTCCCCTATAGTAGGACATCCTGGCTATATAAAAACTTATAAGATTGTTTAATAAGTATATTACTGGCCTATAATGTATAACTATGTATAAAAATACGTTTAAGTATACAGGATATATATATATAGAAAGACCTCTTATATAAAAAGTAAGGAGTATTTTAACCGCTACCAATTCTAATATAAAGATAGCGCGACATCTTAATTAACTTTATAGTCAACTTACCTAATAGTAATAGGTTTATAAATATTATAGAAGTAGTTAACCATTTTATAAAAATATAATATATAATTCCTATAGACTTAATTAATACAATATTAGTAGCCGAATGTTTTATTAAGTATATCTTTAAGCTATATAGACTACCTAATATAATAATATCTAACTATAGAAGCTAGTTTGTTTTAGACTTCTAGCAAGCTCTATATAAATAATTAAGCATTTAAACATAACTCTTAACTATATTTTACCTAAATATAGATAGTTAAACTAAAATTATAAACATAATTATGGAATAATACTTATAAATATACTGCTCCTACCTATAAGACAACTAGGAAAAATGGCTACCTTTAGCTAAGTCCACTGCAAATAATACAATAAATATATTAATAGGCATAACGCCATTCTACGCGACCTATAGATAAAACCCTTAACTTAGATTCAAACTATAACCTAAAATTAATATAATAGGACCTATAATTAAATAAATCTAGTTAATTAACGCTATAACTTTGCTAATTAAATAAAGTAGTTAACGGAACTATTATAAAGTAAATTAATATACGCTTAAACATTATAAGAATAGCATATAAATAAAGGACGAGCTCCCGTATGGGATTTTAAGAAAGGTAATATAGTTTACCTAAGTATACAAAACCTAAAGACTTAACGGCCCTTAAAGAAACTTAATTAGAAGTTCGCGGGCCTATACTAAATTAAGAAGAAACTGAGCCCATACGCCTATAAACTTAAACTACTAACTAAAATAAAAATATACCTAACGTTTTATATAAGCTTGCTATAACCTTTAAAAAATAATCCTATAACTCACGAAATCCCACCGCTACCTTTTATAATTATTAATAATGGTAATAGTTCTTACTTTATTAACTTAATTAATAATATATAATAGAAAATATAATCTAAATAATTCAAACTTCTTACTAAGTAGGAAGGATATAAAATATAAACTTAGGAAACCTATAACCAGATTAAGGCTAATACGTCTTCCCTAGTAAAAAAATTCTATAAGGACCATCCTTCGCGGCCTGCTCTGGCTAGATGGATATAATATAAAGGTAAATAATTACCACCTAATATGAATACACGAAACATAATAGCAGGAAACTTAAAATGCACCATAACGCTTATAATACAATTATATAACACGCGATAAGTTATAAGTTTTAACTAAAATTAAATTATTTAGACCTTTGGTTAAAGGGGGGGTACTATAACAGGACTAGCCCAGTTATAGTAGAAATGTCTTGGTAAAATACTTAACAGATAAATTCTGCCAAGTTAATTAAATTCTGCCAAATTCTGCTAAAGTTAATTAAATTCCGCTAAATTCCACCAACTTAATTAAATTCTACTAACGTAATGGAATTTGGTTAAAACCTGTCAAAATCCACGTGGGCTTATGCCTACGCGTCTGCTACTAAGACCACAAATATTTAGTTATAAGTTTCCTATATTCCTTTCTCTTCTTTACGCAACGTCTTATACTCTGCAAGAGCTATATACCCTTAGATTTAGATAGAATTTATATTGTTCCTTCAAATCTTCCCCAAAGCCTCTTCGCGCCCTTATAATGCTATATTAATAGGTATAAAAGAGGGCCGATCTTGTTTAAAAATAATATTAATATCTATTTAGCTTCTTACTCTAAACCTTACACTTTATATTACTATTTTATTACTAAAGCTTTATAAAGCAATAATATTAAACTAGTTTAAGGTTATAATGCTATATAAGGTATCTCTAGATATCTCTTCTAGCTATAAAAGTCTACAAATGCTTCTTTCTAGCCTAGTTATACCGCCCTTAAATTTAGTTACTGTCCTTTACCTTATAGAGCTGCTTAAAGATATATTAAATATAGTAAAAGTAATACCTGGTGCTATAGACACTCCTAAGGCTATTAAGCCTTAAGCTATAAATAGTTCCCAACCATTTATAGATAAGAGATTAACTCTTATCTATAAATAAATAGTATATATCGCTTTAGGTTACTACTTATTACTACCTCTTCTCTAACTTAATCTATACTCTTATTATATAATATTTATACCTAGTAAGAACCTCTTTTATTACTTATCTATCTTCTATACCTAAAGCTTTAACTAGCTTCCCTTTGCTATCTTTAATATTATATAATCTGCCTTTAAATATTATAGTTATATCCTCTATTATCTTAAATATATAGCCTCTAATTACCTTCTATTCCGCACTAAGCGCCTTATCCCTAGCCTTAGTGGATATAATCTATATAGCTAGAAGTGTAACTACGTAAGTTAGTAGGACTAGTAGCTATAAAGGAGAGGTATTCTATAGACGTAAAATATTAAGTAAATATTATCTTTTATAAAGCGTTTTTAATTATAGATAGCCGTCTAAGGAGGAATAGCGGCTAATTTAGGAATTTATTTTAGAATAAAAGGCCGTAAAGTACACATATATTAACGCATAACTATTATAGAAGATATAAGTAATTGGGCGCATACTACGCGGGGTAGAATAGCTAAGCTAATATTTACCTTAATAGCAAGAATAGAATTGCTAGATAACTGCGAGAGGCAGAACGTAAGAAATATAAAAAGAGGTAGATCGTAGGCTTAAACGGAGAGTAGCTTTACAGAACTGTGCTGCGAACGATTAGCGAAGTAGGGTTAAAGGAAATTTATAAGGGAAAATAGAGGTATTACTGCAGCTAATAGGTTCATAGCTGCTTAGGCGTTGGTGCCTGACAAGAAGGCTTATATAAAAGAATTGCCAAGCGGCTACCTCGCGGGCTGAGCTGCGGCCGAATTCGCCCTGCCCTACCATTAAAGCCTTCTAGCGCAGAACATCATGTGTATGATTAGGCCACCAGCCGAACAGTAGAACGGGTAAGGCGTCCGCTATGACGCGCATTTCAGCTGTGCATTGGAGTTACCAGATACATATGGCCCCTCCGCCGACTAAAATATCTCATAAGGATTGGATTCTCGTGGCTCGTTCTTATAGGGGATCCCTGCTAGACCATATTCAGGATAGCGAGATTATACGGTAGCTTTGCTAGATGCTTCACTGAGCATCCTTCACATATATGCTTTCTATGCTTCTCCGTTTCGTCCCTCATGGTAGAAACGGCGAAGGTATCTTGCAGATGTGAAACACCAAGTTTGAGCTTTACATGGTGTGGAAGGAACCAGGTTAGTGGAATGGGAGTGGCGTTGTCACTTTGTGTGGTCAGTTACTTTGATTGTAGTGGTGGCTTAGGAACGTCGACAGATTCTGGCAGGTGTTTAATTTGAGTTGTGGCATCTTTTTAGTTGAGAGCTATTTCCTCATAGTCGCCTGATTCTCCCTTCGCCTTGGCATAATTGAAGCCCTCATCGGCGAACACAGCAGGACTGACAAGCTTGAAATGCTTTTCCGGATGGTGTTGACGCAAAATCAAAGGTAGGGAAGCGCCTCGAACGAACATGACGCAGTCTCCGGCTTGCGCTTTCTGCGAGCACAAGCCTATTCCCGGTCTTTGGCCGTCTCCAGTGAAAGCTACCCGTCCAACGTTCGCAACAAGATTGCATATCTCAGTATGGGTAGCGCAGATGTTTCTAACGGCTGTTCTTTGGAAGAGATTGAACCGAAAAGTGGCAGTATCCTTGTTTTGGAGAAGTAAAGCGATGTCATCGGCCCTATGCTCCTGATGCGACGTGATGAAGTGAGCCCACGATGCAAGTCTCGCAGAACCCAGAACTTGAGGCCAAGTGATGCGAAACAAGCGCGATAGGAAGCGCGGAAAGCTTCTCATGCCAGTGTACAGCCGATGCAGATTAATCATCACGTCGAGATTTTGTCGATGAATGGGATCTGCGACGTCGAAAGTGCTGTTCTGAGCTACCTCAAACGCGAAAAGGCTTGTCACAGAGCATAAGCGGCGAGCTTCTACATAGAGAATTGTTGATGTGGGCTCAATTATACCTTGCCAAACCTGTCTTGTGGATTTCCGGGCCCTCTTCATTTCCCTTTCGCTCCGAAATTCGTAGAAATCGCTAATGTGCACTTCGAGATCTGGCCAGCGTTGGTGAAAGTTGCAAGACCAGTCAGGAATCCAGGACGGCTGACCACTAAAGCTTTCCAAGGCTGCAAGAACAAGAAGCTCGAATGAACCTGTCATCGTTATCAGTTGGCTCGTTAACTCCTTGTACACCTCTGCCGTCGGTTTAGAGTAGTCGGGTGGCGGAAGACCGACGCTTGAACGTTTTTGTAGAATAGCTCGGACTCCGAAAGCCATATCTTTCGGCTCCCTGGCCCGTCTGGTGGCCAGTCCGTCAATTAGGTCGTCCGTAAGAGTCGCTTCCACAGGTGCTCGAGTTGCAGGCTTCTTTTAATTCTATCTTATGGTCCCACGCTGTATATTTTGACAGCTTTTCACTTTCTAGTGACCATAACTTTTTGCCATACTTGTGGTATCTCTTTAGTATATAACTTAAGCCTCGCTTAGTCTCCTCGTATATCACTCTGACTTGGTACCATACTAACTTGGTTTACTGTCGCACTTTGCGCCATTAAGTATCCTTAATATCGACCTGACCTATAACCCAATTGATCTTTGGATTGTACTCCTGTAACTAAGGCATTCTTAGTATCGCCTTATCCTGTCCTAATGGTAGGATATTGAAAGATATTCTAACTAATCTTCCTTTAATAGTTAACTGAATAGGTCCTGTTTTAAGATTAATAATACCTCCTCTATAGGCTATCTGATCTCCTGAAATTGTTATAAGTAGATATAGGTGTTCCTTCTATCTGTGTAGTAACCCTATCCTTTCTACTACTCTTGGTGATATGTGGTTCCTAGTTGCTCCACTATCTACCAACGCTTTAAACTATTAATCTTGCCACTTAGCTTATAAATTTAGATGTTGTTTTTAAATTCCTTTAAGGGTCTAAGGCTCTAATACTAGTTCCCTCTAGTTCTATGCGCCTCCCCTTTTCCTAACTATTAGCTACTAGATCCTGTTTGTACTTAGTCCAACTTAGGCTAATACTTAGTTTATTTCTTTTCCTCTATATGCTATAGATAAGTGTTCTCTAGGTACTCCCACCACTATTATCCGTTTAGGTATTCTTCTATAAGGAATCTTCCTGGTTAAAGTGTTAAGTCCCCTTAACCTTGTACTTCTACTAGGTGCTATCTATGCATATACTTGGCGTTCCTGAACCGCTTTTTCTCTGGTGCCTAATATATCCTTACTAGGTACTTCCGGTTCTTATCTTTTAGTGCTTTATATATATTGCACGTGTTATCCACACAAGCTATCTATAATAGTGTATAATACGCTATATGTTTTAGGTTAACTCTTAGTTTGTCTTTGTCCTTAAGTTTAAACCTATACCTAGTTAACCTAACTATTGGTATCTCTACTATGGGTACTAAGATTTATTACTTACTTTTCTAGTCCCTGGATCCCTCTTCTAGGTTCCTTAATATTATAATTAACGCTCCTTTAATGTGACTTATGCGTTTCTCCGTAATAGGTTAGTCTTAGATAACTTTTTTATCTAGCTATATATAGAAACCTACCCATTCGTTGTTGTGTCGCTGCCTATACCACTTTCCATATAACTAGTTTAGTGTGTATGGTCTATCTATTAGAAAGTACCTTGTTATTACTGCATTATAATATCCTTTAGTATGTCTTTCTTTAAACCTGGTTAGGATATCTAGATCCTCTTCTTATTCCAGTTTGTCTAACTATTTTGCCCTAGGTGTTCCTGCACTTGGCCTATTAGTAACTCTTTGTATAGGTACTTTATCCCTTATATAACCTGGCGTAGCTAACCTTCTGTCTAGCTTTTACTCTTACTATGCAATGATTCTTATCCTGAACTTATCTATAGTTTCTTATTTTCTACGTCTTGCAGCCGGATTCTTATAGTTATCTTGCTTTTTAATCCTAGTATTAACTGTTTAATCTTTAGGCTAAATACTGCGTTTACCTAGGATTGCTAATGTTCTTATTTGTTCTCTAAACTTGTAGTTCTTAAACTTGCGTCCTGTACTTATTCGTTTATTATTAAACTAAGTTGCTGCCCTTTTCTATTAGTTTTTGTCCGTTGTGGGTTCTTAGGTGTGTTTTATCTTGTCTTAAGAATCTTAAGCTTCTTTTATCTCTTTTTAAGAATCTTAAGCCTATGGCCTTTTACCTTTATTAAGTAATAAGCTAGCACTAGCAGTTATCTACTTGCTTAGTTTCTTTTAAATATTACTCCTATTATCTTGTAAAGCGATGGAAATTGTATCTAATAGTATTATAATACCCGTTACTAAACCTCGTTCTGTAATGGTCTTAGTCTTTACTTCTGTTTTAACTTTTCTAAGGTTTGCATGCTTCTAGTAAGCTGCCTTTATTGCCTTATTATTGGTAAATGCTTCGCCTGTGTTAAATTTATTATCTTTAATGTCTAATCTATAAGCTAGTTTGCTGGTTCCTTTAAACTTAGATAATAATAGCTCCTATAGCTAATAGCTTACGCCGTACTTAGCGTCCTTATAAATTTGGCATGCGTTGTTATAATAATACGTAAAACTGTTAATTAAATATTCTTTTATTCCTTGTAGTGCACCATTGTCCCTTTATATATACGTGTCCGCTGCTAGTCTGGTTCCCTTTACTGCGTAGTTACTTTAACCACCTCTATAGTCTCTAGCGAAATAACCTTGTTTCCCGCAATTTATGCAAGCTCCATCTCTAAACCACTAACTTTGCTATAGAGTCCGCCTAAACGTCTTCTGCTACTAAGATCCCTAGTTTAGCCTCTGCTCCTTAGTCCTTTAATTACTTAATCCTTAACCTCTAGGTTTCCATAGTTTCTTTTTCTACCTTTAGGTTTCTTTAGTACCGCTTAGGTCTATTAGCTCTGCGCCATTCCATAGTTTTTAACTCTATGTCTATTGTTGCGTACTCTGCGCCTTATACAACTATAGAACTCTATTTTGCCCTCTCTTGGCTTGTTCCCTTTAATAGATCCTATTATTAATCTTTATTAACTGGTCTATTAACTCTCTTAGAGTATCCGCATCTTCTATTAGGATAATTGTATCCTAGACTTTAGCCTTAAGTCCCTGTTTATACTATGCCATAAGCGCCCTGTTGTTCCACTTAACCTACATAGCTAGTGTTTAAAACTGTGTTATATACTTAATTACTAAAGTACGTTATACTAAGTTCTAAAGCTTTTGTTCTGCTATAGTTATAGCTTCCAGGTCTCTAAATATCTGCGTTAGTTATTCTGCGAACCTATTCCAACTAGTAAATATATACCATACGTCCTAGTTAGTAGTTATTATGCTATTAGCCTATATTTCCGTAAGATACGGTTTAAACCACTTAAGTGCCCTTCCTATTAGGAATAATTCTGCATAGGCTACTTAATCTAACGATATTGCTAACTTCGCTTCTTCCTGTACTACCTTAAAGTGCATCTGCGTAAGAAATCCCTTAAGCTTTAACTTTTCTCCCAAGAACTATTTAATTAAAGGTAACTTGATCTTTGCTGCTCTAATTCCATTAATGTGTTCTTTAAGTATCCTATTATTATCTTATAAGTGATTAACTATTTCCTGTAACTAACCTTATATAACTACTTAAGAATCCCTATTGTCTATACTGGTATCACCTGGCCCTAAGGTTGTGGCTACCGTTAACATTGTTATAACTAGTGCTTTAGGTAGCATGTTATTTAATCTTGTTTAATACCGTAACCTTAGTAGTAAATATGTAATAGAACCCTGTAGTATAAACTACTATGGGTCCTGTTATTAGGCTAGGTATATAGGTAAGAATAAATTAATAACATAACAATAACTAGTAGAGTGGTTGCCTAATAGACTAACTCTAATTGTATTCTAAAATTCACTATAAGGAGAGAACTATCTACGGTAGGGACTGAGGTCCTTTAAATACACAACTATACTCCTAAGAAATCCTCTCTTATACGTAAGGTACGTGTTGTACGTATTATACGCAGGCGTACCCTTTGTACACTTTATACACTGCGTATAACACCATGTGACTCGCTTACCATTCCTTGTTATATGGTTTAACCAGATCCATCCTAGACCGTACCTGTATTAACTAACTAGCTTCCTCCGACTCTTCTCCAAGTAGTTGTAATATCGTACTTAAAGCGTCCGTAATAATAGAGTCCAAACTGGGTAATAAATACCATAAGCTACTTATAGCCTTCCGCGATCTAGATCTGGTTAAACACAGTAATTATATTAAGCTTAGTAAAGTACTTAGCACTATAGAGTGCGTTAAGTGTCTTACGGACTAGTAGTAATAGGTACCAATTTTTAATAGTAACTGTGTTTAGGCCTTGGTAGTTATAACAGATTTATATACTGCTACTAGGTTTCGCTGTAAGGAGGAGAAATACGGCGGCTAGTGAGGTTAATTTATAGATAAAACCCTTATCCAGTATCTTGTTAATCCACTTCTTTATATAACTAAGTTTAGCGGGTAAGAGTAGTCTATTTTTATAATATAGGGCCTACTTTTTGGGTATAATTTTAATTTTATAGTCCTATAGTTGGTAAGGGGGCAGCTTCTCTGCATTTTTAAAGAGGAAGTGTTTAATATATTTGCGAAACTCTTTTAGTAAGCGTTATAAAATATCTCTATAGGTTAATCCTAGTGTAACGGGACTAGCCCAGTTACAGTAGGAATGTCTTGGTGAAACACTTAATAGATAAATTCCGACGCTTTAATCAAATTCTACTAAATTCTGCTAAGTTAATTAAATTCTGCCAAATTCCGCCAACTTAATTAATTTCCACTAGTCTCCACTAAATTCTACTAATATAATGGAATTTGGTTGAAACCTGTTAAAATCCGCGTGGGCTTATGCCCACGCGTTTACTGCTAAGACTATAAATATTTAGTTATAAGTTTCCTATACTCCTTTTTCTTCTTTACGCAACGTCTTGTACTCTGCAAGAACTATATACCCTTAGATTTAGATAGAATTTATATTATTTCTTTAAATCTTCCCTAAAGCCTCTTCGCGTCCTTATATTACGTTGTATTAAAATAATTACTATTAAAATAGCAAACAAACCTAAATCCCTTTTAATAACTATGAGTATTATAACCCTAGTTAGGAATAGTTAACCATAATATAATAGTCCTTTATAGATGCCTTAGCTTAATAGCAGGCTGTACTAGAAGCCTAGTACCAGCAATTAATAGAAGCACTCCATGAAGAACTCCGTAATGTTAAGGCATTTATGTTATAGACCCTAATAGTAATACCTATAAATAAAATTAAAATAATGGTACCTAAACCTAATGCGTTAAATGCAAATACTAAACTAGCAATGGTAGCTTAACCTACACCTATAGCAAACCTAGTACCTACTATAAAATCTAAAAAGCTTCTTAATCCTCTAATGTTTAATAAAAACCAAAATAACCTATATCCCTTTATAACTAAGCTCCATTTTAAACTTTTAATAAACTACAATTAATACCCTACTAAGGCTAGTAAGGTTAGCTATAGAATGTCTTATTTAAGTAAGGACGCTGCATAAACCATAGATCCATTCTTCCGTAATAGTACTTTTATTAATTTTAAACCCTTTATCTCTCTACTAAAACAAATATATAATAACGCCAGCCATAAACATACAGCTATTACTAAACTTAAAAACCTATAATAACGGAACCGAGACTTTACTAGCTTCTTTTTAGAATTTTTAGGCCTTATTAGCGAACTAGATTAGAATAAAGCCGCTAAAGTTGCTACCCTTTAATAAGCTATTTTAGATAAGATTAGAGCCTAGTTAATAGGTAAAAAACCACTAAAAAACCTATCCAAATTTACTATAATATATTAATGAATTAATAAAGACCTTTAATATAATAAACAGACTTATTTTCTAAAGTTAACCACACCTTATATTTAAAACTTCTTAAAACCGGTATATACCTTAAGGCGCGATCCTTTTCCAAGACCTAAAAGCCCTATATATAACCCTATAGACCTTGATGCCACCCGATTCTATACACCCTTAGGAACTAACAAATAAAGAATATAAGCCACAAATAGAGAATATTTTGGATGCGGTAAAAAAGGATATATTTAAAAACATTACCAAACTTACCCTTTTAAAAAAGTCCGCCGTAGTTCCTCCTAATTCTTAAGTTATACCCAATCCTTAAATTATACCCGTTCTTTAAGCCATACTCATTCCTTAAATTATACCCGTGCTATAAATTATACTTAGACGTTACAAAGTACCTTGCCTTTAGTTAATTTGGAAAACAAATCATCCTAGGGCCAAGTCGCGCCTTAGGATAAAAAGTAGAAGAGTATAAATATCTAGGCTCTTCTAGCGCTAATATACAACACAACTCCCTTAATATACTTAGTAAAATTTAAATACTTAGAAAATAGAAGGAAGTATAAATCCTTATAGATAGCAGAGCCACTAGTATAGGCTTTATTAATATAAACTACGCGAAAACTTAATGCCTAAATTTAAAGAAACTTAATAAGCCCTAAGACCTATAAGGCTTTAATAGCAAACCCTTAATATATAGTAAAATAACGCACTACACTCTTATAAAATTGCGGATAGGTAAACACCTTAAATATATTTCCCTATTTATAATACCCTTAAAGCACTATAAGATAATACTTAGATATAGATAGCTAAAACAATATAACCCTTTAATTAGCTAGGTTAAAGAAATACTAAAGTTCTATATAACCTACTACCAAAGTTATTACTTAAAAAACCATTTGCCCTATAAATATGCATATAACTATTTAAATTTAATATAATATAAATTACCCTTACTACAAACCTTAAGCTAATATAATAAATCTATAACTGCTAATTATAGTAAAGAATATAAAGATATTACGTTAAACCCTCTTAAAATCCGTATAATATAGGCCGTGCCTTTTATCTTATTAGCAAAAAAACGAGATTATAAAATCTTTACTATAACTATAGAAGATATTAAAAAAGCACTAGAACCAAAATAGTATCCTAATCCTTAACCTTTTATACCTAAAGAGTACTATAACCTAATTAACGAGTTTAAAAAACCATTTATAGACCAACTAGCCCCGCACTAAGAGAAGCACGATTTTAAAATAAAACTCGAGCCTAGCATAACACCAAAGTTTAGTCCGCTATATGGCATATTATAAAAAGAACTGCTTATAATACAATAATACCTTAATAAGCATCTAGAAAAAGGATTTATTCGCCCTAGTTAATCTCTATTTACCTTACCTATGCTATTTATTAAAAAGCTAAAAGGAGGCTTAAGATTCTATATTAATTATTAAGCTCTAAACGTAATTATAATTTAAAACCGATATCCAATTCCCTTAATTTAAGAGACGCTTAACCAATTAGTAAAGGCATAGTACTTTATAAAGCTTAATATAATCGCTGCCTTTAATAAAATTTATATATATAAGGGAGATAAGAAGTATATAGCCTTTTATATATAATAGGGACTCTTTAGATACCTAGTAATGCTATTTAATGTAAAAAACGGTCCTAGTACGTTTTAGTAATATATTAATAATATACTTCGTGAATTCCTTAATGTATTTATTACCGCGTATATTAATAATATTTTAATCTACTTATCCTCGCTTTCTAAATATTAAAAACATATTAGAATGGTCCTTAAACGCTTATAAGACGTAGGCTTATAATATAACATTAAAAAATACAAGTTCCACGCATCTAAGGTTATATACTTAGGCTTAATTATATCCTATAATAGAATTAAAATAGACCCTAAAAAAGTTGCTATAATTGTAAACTAGAAAAGCCCTAGCAATATATAAAATATTTAAAATTTTCTAGAATTTATAAATTTCTATTAATAATTTTTTAACTACTTTTTAGAAGTTGCTTAGCCGTTAGTAAACCTAATAAAGAAAATTTAAAAATTTAAATAAACCGCTAGATGCGAATAAGCTTTTAATAACTTAAAATATTACTTTATAACTACTCCGATCCTTGCTTACTTTAACCCTAACCTTAAATATATTATTAAAATGGACTCGTTAGATTATGCGCTAGGGGGAGTATTATTGCAATATAATAAAAATAGTAAACTATGTCTAGTAGCCTTTCTTTTTTAGAAACTCGCCCTTACTAAATTAAACTATAAGATATACGATAAGGAACTGCTTGCGATTATTAGATGCTTTAAATAATAGTATTCTAAGCTAAAAGGATTATTATTTCTAATACGTATATTAACGGACTATGAGAACCTATAATACTTTATAACTATAAAATAATTAATATAGCGCTAAATTCGTTGGGCTAAATACCTCTTATTGTTGGTAACACAAGGTAATATCACGTAGCTACAGTTCGTAGATAGTATAATAATGGTTAATTAATTCTTTCGAAAGCAAAGGATTATAAGGATCGCAGTGCCTAAGTAGGGGGCTAATTAGTCACCATAAGGATAACTAATTAAAGACACAACGACGACATGTAACCACATAACTGCTGTCCTTATATTCCGACACTGGCAGTTCTTTCTTTGTGTGTAGAACCACCAATATATAGGCTTTGTTGATATACTAAAAGTAGATATTTAAACAAGATTAACATGATTATATAGGCTTAGGAAATCCACTAAATCCTACCTATATAATTAGAATAAAATCAATTAAGAATAAAATAAAATCAATCAAGAATATATTAAAAGGAAAAGATTGTAGTGCCTTCTATCTATATATTCTAACACTGGCAGTTCTTTCTTTATGCTTATGGCGCTATAGGAAGGCAGCAAGGCAGCAAGGTGTCGGTTTAGCTGGAGGTAAAAGCAGTAGATATTAGTTGGCTGCAGGCGGAGCAGCAAGTAGTCAATTAGCTGCAGGCAGGGTATATTAGTTGCAACAGTTATCGGGTTTATAGCTGCCACAGATACTGGCAGTTCTTCTTTATGGATTGCCTGTGTGACTGTGCCGTTCCAACCGCTCCCCCTATATCTCTCTCTTCACCTATCCTTTATGGTACCCTCCACGAGAACTTCCTATCTGAATTACGCTGGTAGCCACCTCTGTAGCTGCTTTGGGGGCCGCAGGAGTCTCGGAATCCTCCACGCTGAATCTTCCGAAGCTTGTTAAATGTTTGTGGAGGAATGGGTGACTGTTGCTGCTAATCAAAGATGCTGTTTATAGATCTGGGCTGCTGTGGAGGCTGCTGCGGAGGCTCTTGTAGAGGCTGCTGTGGAGGCTCTTGTAGAGGTTGATGCGGAGGTTGGTGCGGAGGTTGGTGCGGAGATTGGTACGGAGATTG
>Ga0307507_10002553_pt1 | contig 37807 bp, 4 predicted proteins | sample 7_EM_MG_FD_207223 | JGI IMG/M metagenome (GOLD analysis project Ga0307507, IMG submission 207223) | Populus trichocarpa ectomycorrhiza microbial communities from riparian zone in the Pacific Northwest, United States - 7_EM | ecosystem: Host-associated > Plants > Roots > Unclassified | place...
GGCTGCGTGTCAAAAAAACACGACATAGGCTAGTCGGTCGAGTTGCTAAATGACCTCAACTGCGCGCCAATTGCGTCAACCACCAACCATTGAGGCCATTGAAAGGGTACCATATTTTGCCGATGTAGGAAAGAACTTCTTATCTACAGAGTTTTAATAATAGGTAAAGGCAATAATAATTAAGGTTAAGAAAGTCCCTATTAAGGCATATAATAGTATTGGAAAAGTGGAGCGATATTATATACCATTACGCCGTATATATAAGATTATCTCTTTAGAACTAAAGGATGTTAGCAAAGAACTTACTTTATAAATAGCTATTAAAGCTATTAATGATTCTGCTAGCCTAGATGGACTTGTACCCACGTTACTAGTCTTTAGCGCCTACCCTTAAATAACTAATAATTCTCCACTATTTCCCTCTGTTGTGTAATGAGCTAAGGCTATTCGCAAGGCAATAAAGGAGGTGCGACGTCTCTACGCTATACGCTAGGTTAACGACGTACTAGGAATAAGAAATGGCCTAAATACCTTAACTACGCTTAATCTGCCACTCCAGTCTAAGGTACGCGTATAGCGTAAAAAGGGAGGGTAGTTAGGCCTATATTAACTTATTACAATTAATGGTTACACTTGTACTATTTAGATGCCTTATAGACCTACTTAATTCCGTTTAACTATTATTAAGCCTTACTATAAAGATAATAGTTTTAAGCCTTTATAGGATGCCCTAAAAGATACCTGTTGGTATCACTTCCGGTGATACATATTGCTATTGCAATAGTGTAGGGGTGGTAACTGATTTTGATTGATGCTTGATTGATTCTCCTATTCTATAGGTAGAATTTGGTAGATTTCTTGAGCTTGCTTAGCTTACGTAACTAACCTAATTAGTTATAGACAACCTCGTTTAGACAATACCCTAAAGAAGAACTACGATTAATGTGCTTTAGAAGACGACTATAATTCTAATATAATTATAGTAGATGTGCTATAACCACAACGCGGTAGAGGTCGCCTAAAGGGATTATAAAATTGCTAATACCTTATTAATTTTAAAGAGCAATTTGTTACCGCTATTAAGAATAAAGTTAAGTTATTAATGGCCTTTATAATAGCTAAGGAGAAGGCTAACTTTAAGCTTGTAAAATAGCTCTAAAAGGAAGGTTATATTATAACTCTAAAAGCTCCTTTCTAAGTATCTAATAGGCAAGAGATTAATGGTCTTATTATAAGAGGAGTCTTTAAATTTAAAAAGTATAACCCTACTAAGTTTAATAAAGTTCGTATTTTTAAGTTAAGAATGGTTAATAAGATTAAGGGCAAAGCTACTAACGCCCTATTTAAGAAATTAAGGCTTATTATCTAAGGTTATAATAATAATGGTAAGGAGGTAATTCTTATGTAATCCCCTATAATTTAACAAGCTAGTTAGTGGGTTATTATTACGCTAGCTCCCTCCTTAATAAAGAATAGAATAGCGGTTTATTTATAAGATATTATTTAGGCCTATACCCAATTAGAGATATACCTTTAGCGCTTAATATTAGTATACCTTTTAGAGTAAATTCGCCACCAATATCCCAAAGATATAATTATGGTTGTACTTAAGCCATTATATAGAATTGTAGAGGTAGAAATTTATTAGTAGGCTACCTATAGTAAGCACCATAAAGAGAAGCCTTTAATAACTACTTTTATATTTAATCCCTGCTTCCTTATTATAACTACAGGAACTCTATTTAGAATTATTGGTATATAAACTAATAATATAATTATCTTAGGAGACGACCAATTCTTAGCTCTTAAAGAAGATAAGCTAGTAAAGGTAAATCTTATAGTAAAGCCAAAGAAAAAGCTTAATTTAACAATACTATTACTCTTTAATAGATACATCCTCTCTCTAAATAAGGATTCTATTGCTTTACGCTAGAAGGGTTAAGGTAAGAAGATTAATATTATTAATATTAATTTCCTAAGGCAAGGATACGTGGAGCAACGCGCTTATAAAGCTTATATTACTTCTATCTACTAACCTAAAGCTTTATTTAATCTCTTTATTGCCGCTTAATACTAGAAACCAACTAAGGATAACGTTCTTACCTTAAATAAGCGTCTTTCTTGGCAAATAAACTATCTTAATTGGGGACTACTCTATGTGCCTATTAATCTTCCCACTGCTAAGCTCTTTGTATTTATTAATAGATCGTTTATAAATAATAAAGATTTTAGCTCCTAGCTAGGATATAAGATTATTATTACAAATAAATTTACTAGAGAGAATGACTTTATAATTAACGGTAATCTTATCTATTAAAGCTTAACTAAGAGTAAGCACGTTACTTAAAGTGTTCTAGCGTTAGAAATATATAGAATAGTTAGCGGAGTTAATATAGTAATTATAATTAGAACTACCCTTAAGATAATTATAGATTGGCTTAAACTCCCTACTATTTCTATAATTATATATACCAACTTATACTCCCTCTATAAGTGTTTAGTTAAGCTTAGTACTATAAAGGAGAAGCGTTTTATAATTAATATTATAGCACTTTAGCAATCCTATAAGCGTTAAAAACTCTTTAAGATCTAGTAGATTAATGGCTAAGACAACCTAGCAGATGTGATAATAAAGGCAAACCTAAATAAGGTACTAGAGACGCTTATTAATATAAATACTCTGCGTATATAAGTTAAAGGTTAGGTTAAAAGGAAGTAGGAGATATAGCAATTCGAGAGTAGCTAATTAGGATTTTCTATACCTGGTATGGAAAATCGCTATTAGCTCGCTTACTACTAGCGCCTTGGCGGCCCCGCGCCTTCACGTTAACCCCCAACGCCCTTCTTCTTCTTCTTCCCCTTAGCTTTATATCTTTATATAGTAGCAATCTACAAGTATATATAGATAGCAACCATAAAAGAAGAATTGCTAGTGTCGGGAATAAGGCAAGCGGTCGTCACATATCGTTACGTATCGCCGCGACACGAGCGTGGCGAGGAGCCTTAAGCTCTTCGCCCTTTCTCATTCCATAACAAGAATATATTAACCAACATCACTATAACCTACTCGAGTAGTCGTTATTGGTAAGTCACCCTATATGACCAACAATAAGAAAAACTATAGTGGAGTTTAGGTAATAAATCCTTATATTGTAAGAACAGAAACTAGACTAGAGATTTAGCATACTAGGTCGTATAAGGGATAGAGCACCTATATAGAAAGTCACTAATAGGTCAAAGGTAGGAACGCTGAGAGCTAAGTAGTTAAGTAAACTGGAATAAGAAGAGGATCTAGGGATCCTAATTAGGTTCGTAGAACGACATATAAAAGGTTATAATAATATAGCAATAAAGAGATACTTCCTTATAAATGGATTTTATATACTTACGGAGCTATACTAAAAGTGGTATAGATAGTAAAAGAATAATAAGGAGGAAGATTTCTATATATAGCTAGACAAGGAAGCCATACCGGATTAAGCTATATTAGAAAGATAGATAGGTTATATTAAAGGGGCATTAATTATAATATTAAAGAATCTAGATAAATAAGCTGTAGACTAAAGAGAGATAATATAAATATTAGTACTAGTAAACAAAATAGCAGTACTTAGATTAACACGATAAAGGTTTAAACTAAAGCCTAAAGATAAGGCATAAGTTAACCTAAAGTACCTAGCATATTACACATTAGTGTAGATTGTATATATGGATAATATATATAGTATATATAAAGCACTGAAGGAAAAGAACCGTAAGTACCTAACTAGGATATATTGGGCACTAGATAAAAGAAGGTTTAGGAATGCTAAATATATATATAGCTAGCATCTAGTAGAAGTTTAGGAGATAGATAACTTAATACTTTAACTAGAAAGATTCTTTACGGAAGAATACCTAGATAGATAATAGTAGTAGGAGTGCCCAGAGAATACGTATCTATAGTATATTAAAGAAAAAAAACGAACTAAGTATTAGCCTAAGGAGGACTAAGTATAATTAAGATCTAGTAGCCAATAATTGGGAAAAGGGAAGGCCTATAGGACTAAATAGAGCTAGTAGTAGAGCCTTAGGCCCTGAAAGAGATTTAAGGACAACACCTAAATTTATAAGTAAATTGGCAAGATTAATAGATAGTAGAGTAATAAGGAACCACATATTACTAGCAGTAGTAGAAAGGGTAAGATTACTATATAGACAAAGAAAGTATTTTTATCTATTAATAATAATTTCTGGAGATCTAATAGCCTATAAAGAAGGTATTATTAATCTTAAAATAGGATCTATTTAGATAACCATTAAAAAAAACAAGTTAAAATATCTTTTAATATCCTACTATTTCGATAGGATAAGGCAGTATTAGGTATGCCTTAGTTACAGGGATATAATCCAAGGATTAATTGGGTTATAGGTTAGGTTAATATTAGGGATACTTAATAACGCAAGATGTAATAATAAACTAAGATAGTATAGTACTAAGTTAGAGTAATATATAAAGAGACTAAGCGAGGCTTAAGTTATATACTAAAGAGATATTATAAGTATGGTAAAAAGCTATAAAGCCCAGAAAGTAAAAAGTTGTTAGAGTATATAGTATAGGACTATAAGATAGAATTAGAACCAGGAACTAGTTTAAAGTTTTTTCTAATATATAAGCTTACTAGAATAGAGTTGGTAGTGCTTAAGGAGTTTATCTAGGAGAATTTATAAAAGGGATATATCTAACTATCGCAGTTATTAGCAGGATATCTAGTAATATTTGTACTAAAGAAAAAAAAAATTAAGATATATATTAACTATAAATAGTTAAATAGCATTACCAGAAAGGATAGGTATCCTTTACCCTTAATTAGCGAAATTTAAAATAGGATTAGTAATGTATAAATCTTTATAAAGACAGATCTAAGATAGGTGTACTATTAAATTAAGATTAAGGAAGGCGATAAATAGAAGGTAGCCTTTAGATTAAAGGAAGGACTATATAAACCATTAGTTATGCAATTTGGGCTTATAAACGCACCAGTAATATTCTAGAAGCGAATTAATAGTATATTAGGAGAATACCTTAATAATATTATTATCTACTTAATAAGTGAGGAAGAACACGGGGAATATATTAAGTGGGAAATAGAGTTTTCTCCCCACATGTATATAAGGAGTAGTCCGCGTGGGCCCAACAGGGATCCGAATCGGACGTTAAGCAATGAATAATATATATATATTAAGTGGGTTTTAAAGAAACTATAAGAAGAAAAGATGCTGGTAACAATTAAGAAATGCGGGTTCTTTACTAGGAAAACCGATTTTATTAAATTTATTATTAAACTAGGGAAGATTAGTATAGACCTAAAGAAAGTTAAAGCCATAGTTAGTTAGTAAGAATTAGAGAATGTAATGCAGTTAAGATTATTCCTAGGGTTCTGCAACTACTATAGAAGGTTTATTATATAATAGTTAAAAAAAAATATTAAGCTATTTATAAGGCTTATAAAGAAGGAGGAACTATAGATATAGAAAAATAAGCAAAAGAAGTTATTTAAAGAGCTTAAAGAGTTATTTACCTAGGATCTAATCCTTAAGATCTATTAACTAAAGCTAGGCACAGTTATAGAAATAGATATATTAGACTTTGCACTAAGAGCATACTTGCTATAAAAGCATTAGGATGTATAGCATCTAGTGGCATACTATAGTTAAAAAATAATCGGCAGGAAAAAATTTACCAGCATTTAATTTTACTTTTCTGCCATTTTAGCATTTCCTAGCATTTCCAGCATTTCCTAGAATTTAGCAGCTAAATGCGGCATTTATAATTAAGTGTTAGCATTTAGCAGCCAAATGCGGCATTTATAACTAAGTATTAGCATTTAGCTGCTAAGTGCGGCATTTATAACTAAGTCTTAGCATTTAGCTACTAAGTGTTAACTATACGATTACTAAGCATATATAAAAGTATAATTTTTATAATTTTAATATTTTATATATACTTTATTAATAAATATTAAAATTACTACCCTTGAAGCTGTGCATAAAGCTCTACACGAAGCTCTGCATAAAGCTCTGTACGAAGCTCTACATGAAGCTATACGGCTTTGCACAAGGCTCTACACGAGGCTTTACACAAAGCTCTATATACAGAGGCTCTGCACGAGGCTCTACACGAAGCTCTACACGAAGCTCTACACGAAGCTCTACACGAAGCTCTGCATAAAGCTCTGCACAAAGCTCTACACGAAGCTTTACGTACGGAGGCTTTGCATAAGGCTCTGCGCGAAACTCTGCGTACGGAGGCTCTGCGTTGGGTCCCCGCTCTATTCCCGATAGCCTCTACACGTGCCTCTGCCAAGTATACCCCCTATATAGCCAGCTTATTTTTTACCTTTCCTTCCTTACATCCTCCCTACCTAGGGAGGCACCAGAACGGCAGCTAGCAGAGGACCGTCGCCAAAACCAGACGACCGTTACCAGAACCAGACGACGACCGTTCGAACAACCAGCCAGCGAACACTACGAACGATTCAATCAATCGATCGATCGAATTGAACCAGAGCTTTGATATCGGCCCGTTACCAAATCAAATTAAGGCCTCCTAGGGAGGCGCCCTAGACGACCACCGTTTGAATGTATAGCCAGTAAACGGCTATGGAGAACGATTCGAATAAATCAGAGCCTTTGATCGGGCCGACCCCTCTCCTAAATTGAATTAGACACTGACACAGGCAGGCAGGCAGGCAGGCAGGCAGGTAGATAGGTCGGTTGGTAGGTAGGCAGGTAGAAAAGAACCGTCGCTATATTATATTAAATTATCTAAAATAATATAATATATTTTGCTGGCCTTTATTTATTAAAAATATATTACTAACTACGCAGACCAAGCAAATACTATTAAGTGCGCGGGATAAGCATTTAATAATAACTGCGCGGGAAGAGCAACGCTTATCTATTGCTTAAAGTGAGCAAGATATACAGAATGCGCAAGGAGGGCATTATGCTGTAAATGCGCAATTAGCTGCACTACGTTGTTGGTTTCTATTAAATGCGGCAGTATGCCGCTCCTTAGTCGATACCATACGCTACACGTTAGAATGCGCGGAATGCGCATTTGGCCGCAAAATGCTGCCAAATGCTGCAAAAATGCTGGTAAATTTTTTCCTGACGATACCACTAGAACTAAACTATAACATCTATAATAAGGAGTTATTAGGTATAGTTATAGTACTTAAGAAATAGAGAGCATTCTTATAAGGCATAGAGAAACTATTTATAGTTAAAACGGACTATAAGAACCTAATAGAATTCCTAATAATAAAGGAACTTAACTAAAGATAGGTTAGATGGGCAGAGATGCTTGCAGAATATTATTTCAAAATTTAGTATATTAAGGGCACTAAGAACGCAAGAGCGGACGCGCTTAGTAAAAAAGCTAAATTATAAAATAAGGAGAAGCTATTAGGGGCTCTCTTAAGAAAAGATAAAGACGGATTAATTAGGTATAATTATCCTAAGATAGTAGTAACGTATATAATGGGGTTATAAAGGTGTCCCTAGTTATAACCGATTTACATTACCGCCTTCTTATTTAGGCTAACTTATTGCCTAAAATATACTGCCGCTTTGAATATTAACTTTTCTCCTAACTTCCCCTGCATAGAACTCCATATTACCAAAGCTATGCGTCGCTGGCCGCGTGCTCTAGATGCAGAAGATTGTCTATAAGCAGCTTTAACAGCCTAGCCAACAATAAGTCTCTATAAAAGCGCCGAACCTTGTATAAGAGCCCATAACGTTGTAGAGGTCCCTAATAGTTTTATACTAACGTACGCGCAAGCACGGGTGCGTATTTTACAGCCTACATACGTTTAACTTATTTGCGCCTATATTACGAAAATTAAAGTGCCCGCTATATAACTTTTATAACTTACAACACCACGATTAAGTCTTAATTTTAGAGTCTAGATTAGATTTAGAACGCGTCAAAGAAGCCCTTAGTAAAGCCCTCCTAAAAGGGCAAGCCCTACGTAGTGTTTTGTAAGTTGTCGCGCGAACTAATTTGGGTACTGCTACCTGAGCGCCTCCGCGCCCACGCCTACGCCCGCGCCCGGTAGAAGTTTTCACAGTTACTTTCCACCAGCAGCTCTAACTATAATATCAAAAATCGACTTTATATAGACTCTATTATATATATATTTATAGCTTTAAGACTTCTTACTAACGATATAATAGCTTATGGTGGCTTTTACTAATTATTTACTACCAAATTAGCGGTTTGGCAAATTTTGATTTTCAAATCGGTTATAACTAGGGACACCTTTATAACCCTATCACATACGTTAACGGTTAAAGAGGAACTAGAGCTGTTAGATAATCTGTATTCTCTAAGGCGTGGGACACGTGCACGAGTTACGTGCACGGGGCACGTGTATTGTAAATCTCTTTATAGAGCCCTAGGGGCCCTAGGTCAAGACATTGATATTAATTAACAATTAAGTTAAGATCATCAATTAATTAACCCATTTTATCAATAAGTAGCTCTATCTAAATTATCTAATAGTTATAAGCCCGGTCCGCCGACTTAAGAAGCTATTTAGCTATTACTTAATCGTTTAAAGAAATTCTACCTTATTATTAGACTCTGACACCTTATTGTTCTCATCGTCTTAGGACGCAGACTCTGATAAAAATCCTACCTTAATCGTTACAGGACGAGATTCTATAAGATTCTATAAGATTCTATAAGATTCCACAAGATTCTACCTTAATCGTTATAGGATAATCTTAATAATAAGGACGATCCTAATAACAAGGACAATCCTAATAATAAAATACCATCTTAATTCCTCCTTTACCTATTAGTTAAATAACTCCACCAACAAGCTCGTTAATAACGATTATCCTTAATAAGCCAGAAGACTGGGAGCAATGGCTATAGTAACTCCGAGCCCTTATAGATTAGCAAATTTGGGCCCACATTAACCTAGACATAAAAGCACCTTAAAAAGGTCTACTTAAAAAACCACCTTATTTAAAGGTCACAGATTTTAATAAGAATGCAGCCTTATATATATAGCTCTTAATAAATTAACAGAGAGCGTACAAGAACAGCAGATAATACTATAACTAGGATATAAAGTATTTCCTAAAATAGGAAGAGTATCTACAACAGATACGCACCTAGATTATATCTACAGTATTAATTTAGAAGAAGCTACTGCTTAACCCTTCCTTAACTATTAAAAAATAGCTATCCCAGCTAAAAGAGAACACAGAACCTACCTTATTGTTTATTAGGAAGAAGGTACAATACTAGTACACAGAAGCCCTTAAGGGGTTTAAACACTTATTAAAACTAAATTAGTGGTTAGATTAATAGGAACACGTAATAGTACTAGGAGAGAAGTATAAGATCCCTTAAATATCTAATAGAATATAGCTTTAAGATTTAGCAGAAGTTATTTAACCTTTTAGCAATACCTACTATATAAAGTATACTACCAAGTTGAATAACCCTTAGAAGTTAAGATCTTCCGAATACTATAGAGTAGTAAAGGAGCTATAAGAAGGACTTAGAAACCCCTTAAAGAAAGCCAATACTACTATAAGAGGGAGTACCTTTAACACAGACTTTACAGAGTAAGCCATTAAGGATTACTTTACTACTAAAGGTTTATAAAAAGGAAAGGCCTTAGCATATACTAGCCGCTTAAAGAGAGCTAGGTTACTAGTTAAGGAGACATCCCAAAAAAAGCTAATACCTAAGTGCTTAGCGTGCGAAAGAAGAGGATACTCCATTTAGGACTATTAGTGTTTATTTAAAGATAAGAAACCTGTAGGAGTTATAATTGGAAATACTTATATTAAAAAGGCACTAAATGTTACGGACGCTTTAAGTACAATGTTATAACTACTTAGAGAGGAGTTGGAAGAAGCTAGTTGGTTAATTAAAGCACGGTCTAGGATGGAGCCCGTAGAATTATGTGACGAAGAGTGGTAAGCAAGTTATATAATATTGTACGCAGAGTATGCGGTATATAAAGGGAATGTATATATAATATATATAACACGTACCTTACGTACAAGGAGGATTTCTTAGGAGTACGGTTATGTATTTAAAGGACCATAGTCCCTACCTAGATAGTTCTCTTCCTTATAGTAAATCTTAGAATATAATTAGAGTTAATCTGTTAGGCAACTACTCCCCCAGTTGTTATCTTATACTGTTATATTATTGACTTCTTATTTACCTATATACCTAGCCCATTAATAAGTCTACCGTAGTTTCTGCTATAAGGCTCCGTTATATATTTACTACCTAGTTACGGTATCAATAAAGTTAAATAGTATGCCACCTAAAGCGCAAGTTATGACGCCGGCAAAGGCACCGGTCACGACACCATTTATAGTAGCTATGACCTTAGGAATGGGAGGAGATACTAGTATAGAAGATACTAATTCGCAGCTAGTTACAGTGGGTTAGTTATAAGAAATGGTTAATTAAATAACAGATAATAATTAAATACTTAAAGATTAACTTAATGGAATTAGAGCAGCTAAGGTTAAATTACCATCGATTAAACAATTCTTAGGAGAAAAGTTAAAACTTAAAGGATTCCTGACGTAGATGCACTTTAAGGTCATATAAGAAGGGGCTAAGTTAGCAATACCTATGGACTAAATAGCGTATATAGGACTGTTCTTAACTGGAAGAGCACTTAAGTGGTTTAAATCTTACCTTACTAAAATCCAAGTAAACGGAATAACAACTACTAATTAAGAAGTACTGTTTATGTTTACTAACTAAAGTGGGTTTGTAGAGAGACTAATATAGATGTTTAGAGACCTAGAAGCGACAACTATAGTGAGAAGAAAACTTTAGAACTTAGTATAACGCACTTTAGCAATTAAGTATATAATATAGTTTTAGACACTTGCAATATAGGTTAAGTAGAACAATAGGGCGCTTATAGTATAGTATAAATAAGGACTTAAGGCTAAAGTCCAGAACGCGATTATCCTAATAGAAGATGCGGATACTCTATAAGAGTTAATAGATTAATTAATAAAGATTAATAATAGGATCTATTAAAGGGAACAAGCTAAGAAAGGGCAAGACAGAGTTCCATAGTTATATAAGGCGTAGAGTACGTAATAACAGATATAGAGTTATAAACTATGGAATGGCGAACCAGAGCTAATGGACCTAAGTAGTACCAAAGAATCTAGAAGATGGAATAAGAAACTATGGAAACCTAGAGGTTAAGGATTAAGTAATTATAGGACTAAGGAGCAGAGGCTAAACCAGGGATTTTAGCAGTAAAAGACGTTTAGGCAAACTCCATAATAAAAAGAATGGTTTAAAGAAGGAGCTTACATAAATTGCAGAAGAAAAGATTACTATACTAGAGACTGCAGGAGTGGTTAGGGTAACCACGTAGTAAAAGAAACTAAGTAAGGAGAACCAGGACTAGTAACTAAGAGGTTATATAGTACTTAGGAGTGTATAGTTAGACACTTTGTGTTTTGTTATAACAACGTATACTAAATTCATAAGGACGCTAAGTATGGCGTAAGCTATTAGCCATAAGAGCCAGAGTTAAGAGGACTTAAAGAAACTAAAGAGTTAGATAAAGAGCAAGATTAACTCTATAAGCTAGATTAAGATATTATAGTAATATGCGGATAAAGATTAGCAATAATAACAATAGAGTTGGAGTACTTATTAATTAATAGTGATGAGGAAGAAAAGGAGGCTAACTAGGGGCACCCAAACCTTAATAACGCAATAGAAGTAGAGACTGAGACTACTATAGAACGCGGTTTAGTAACAGGCATTATAATACTATTAGATATAGAATCCATTGCTTTATAAGATAAAAGGAGTAAAATCTAAAAGTGATTAAGCAAGTAGACGACTGCTAGTGCTGGCTTACCACTCGGTAAAGGTAAAAGGCTATAGGCTTAAGATTCTTAAGAAGAGATAAAAGACGCTTAAGATTCTTAAGATAAGATAAGATATACCCAAGAACCCACAACGGACGAAAACCGATGGGAAAGGGCAGTAATTTAGTTTAAAGATAAACGAATAAGTATAGGACGCAAGTTTAAGAACTACGAGTTTGGAGAATAAGTAAGAATGTTAGTCCTAGGTAAACGTAGTGTTCAGTTTAAAGATTAAAAAGTTAATATAGAGATTAAGAAGTAAGAGAACTTTAAGGATCTAGCTGCAAGACGCAGAAAGCAAGAAACTATAGATAAGTTTAGAGCAAGAATTATTATATAGCAAGAGCAAAAGTTAGATAAGAGATTAGCTACGCTAGGACGTATAAGGGATAGAGCACCTATATGACAAGTCACTAATAGGCCTAAGGCAGGGACGCCTAGAGTAAAGTAGTTAAATAAACTGGAATAAGAAGAGGATCTAGGAATCCCAACTAGGTTTAAGGAAAGGTATACTAAAGGTTGTTATAACGCAGCAATAACAAGGTACTTTCTAATAGATAGACTATATACACTAAACTAGTTATATGGAAAGTGGTATAGGCAAAGACATAACGACAAATGGGAAGATTTCTATATATGGCTAGATAAAAAAGTTGTCTAAGACTAACCCATTACAGAGAAACGCATAAATTATATTAAAGGAGCGTTAATTATGATGTTAAGGAACCTAGAAAAAGGATCTAGGGACTAGAGAAGTAAGAGATAAATCTTAGTACCCGCAAATAAGAGACCAATAGTTAGGTTAGCTAGATAGAGGTTTAAACTTAAGGATAAAGACGAGTTAAGAGTTAACTTAAGTCACTTAGCGCATTATACACTATTATAGATAGCTTGTGTGGATAATATATGTAATATATATAGAGCACTAAAAGACAAAAACCGGAAGTACCCTATAAGAATATATTGGGCACTGGATAAATAGAAGTACAGAGATGCTAAGTATATATATAAATAGCACCTAGTAGAAGTATAGAGTTAAGGGGACCTAATACTTTAACCTAGAAGATTCCTTACGGAAGAATGCCTAGATAGACAATAGTGGTAGAATTATCCAGAGAACACCTATCTATAGTATATAGAGGAAAAGAAATTAATTAAGTATTAGCTAAAAGAGGACTAAGTATAAACAGAATCTAGTAGCTAATAGTTAGGAAAAGGGGAGGCCTATAAGACTAGAGGGAACTAGTAGTAGAGCCTTAAACCCTTAAAGGAATTTAAGGTTAGCACCTAAATTTATAAATTAAGTGGTAAGATTAACAGTTTAAAGCGTTAGTAGATAGTAGAGTAATAAAAAACCACATATTACTAGCAGCAGTGGAAAGAATAGGGTTACTATATAGACAAAAGGAACACCTATATCCACTTATAACAATTTTAGGAGATTAGATAGCCTATAGAGGAGGTATTATTAATTTTAAAACAGGACTGATTTAGTTAACTATTAAAGAAAGACAGGTTAAGATGTCTTTTAATATTCCACCGTTGGGGAAGGACAAGATAATATTAAAAATGCCTTGGTTATAGAAATATAATCTAAAGATTAATTAAGTTATGGGTTAGGTTAATATTAGAGATACTTAATAATATAAGATACGACAGTAAACCAAGTTGGTATAGTACTAAGTTGGAGTAATGTATAAAGAGACTAAGCGAGGCTTAAGTTATATACTAAAGAGATACCATAAGTATGGCAAAAGACTATGGTTACTGGAAAGTGAAAAGCTGTTAGAGTATATAGTATAGGACTATAAGATAGAGTTAAAACTAGGAATAAGTCTAAAGTTCTTTTTAATTTATAAGCTTACTAAAACCGAATTAGTGGCACTTAAGGAGTTTGTCTAGGAGAACTTACGAAAGGGATATATTAGACTATTGCAGTCGTTAGTAGAATATCCAGTACTATTTATCCTAAAGAAAAGTGGAAAACTTAGGATGTGTATTAACTATAGACAGTTAAATAGCATTACTAGAAAGGATAGGTATCTTTTACCCTTAATTAGTGAAATCTAAGATAGAATAGGCAATGTAAAAATCTTTATGAAGATAGATCTGAGATAGGCGTACCATTAGATTAGGATTAAGGAAGGCGATGAATAGAAGGCAGCCTTTAGGTTAAAGGAAGGACTGTATAAACCATTAGTTATACAATTTGGGCTTATAAACGCACTAGTAACGTTTTAAAAGCAAATTAATAGTGTATTAGGAGAATACCTAGATAAGTTTATTATAGTATATCTTAATAACATTATTATCTACTTTATAAATAAGGAAGAGCATAGAGAGCACGTTAAATAGGTCTTAAAGAGACTATAAAAAGAAAAGATACCGGTAGTAATTAAGAAATGCGAGTTCTTTACTAGGAAGACCGATTTTGTTAGATTTATTATTAAACTAGAAAAAATTAGCATAAACCTAAAAAAAGTCAAAGCTATAGTAAGTTGGCAAGAACTAGAGAACGTTATATAGTTAAGGCTGTTTTTAGGGTTTTGCAACTACTATAGAAGGTTTATAGCATAGTGGTTAGTAAATATTAAGCCATTTACTTGATTAATAAAGAAAGAGGAACTGTATGTATAGGAAAATAAGTAAAAGAAGTTGTTTAAAAAACTTAAGGAGTTGTTTACCTAGGAACCAATCTTTAAAATCTATAGACTAGAGTTAGAAATAGTTATAGAAATAGATATATTAGACTTCGCACTAGGAGCGTGTTTGCTATAGAAGTATTTAGATGTATGGCATCTAGTAGCGTACTATAGTTAAAAGATAACACCACTAGAGTTAAACTACGATATCTATAACAAGGAGTTGCTAGGTATAGTTGCAGTACTTAAGGAATGGAGAGCATTCTTATAAGGTATAGAGAAACCGTTTATGGTTAAAACGGACTATAAGAACCTTATAGGGTTCCTAATAATAAAGGAACTAAACTAAAGACAGGTTAGATGGGCGGAAATACTTACAGAATATCACTTTAAGATTTAGTATACTAAGGAAATAAATAATGTACGAGTAAATACTCTAAGCAGAAAAGCTAAACTATAGAATAAAGAAAAGCTGTTAGGAGCTTTATTGCGCAAGAATTAAAATGGATTGATTAGGTATAATTATCTAAAGATCGTAGCAACTAGGGAAGACCGAGTTTATAAATTACTGGAGAGTAATTAGATATAAAAGATCTAAGAGGTATAAGTAGAGGATCTAGACTTAGAGTAATATAAAAACAGAGAAGCTACCTATATTCTAAGAACAGTAGTAGAAGAGTTTATAAAAGAGTTTTATAAAGAAATAACTTAAGAATATAATAGAGCTACAGGCTTAGTGTTAAGACTTTAAGAGAAATATATTATTTAAGGAATTTAGGGACTAGCAAGACAAGTTATAAAGAAATGTCTAGATTGCTAGAGAAATAAACTAATAAGGCATAAGCTATATAGAGGACTATAACCTATTAAAGTACTAGAAAGACTATAGGAAGTTATATTATAGGACTTTATTGTTAAGTTACTAAAGTTAAAAGACCCTATTACTAGTTAGGAGCATAATGCGATTCTAGTAATAATAGATAAGCTAACAAAGTAGGCTTACTTTATAGCGTATATAAAAGAAATATCTATAGAAGATATATGTTACGGCGCTAGTGGAAAACGGTGGATTATAGTAAACGTTATAGTAGACGCAGAGTCACGTGAGCTCACGTGACTTGATGATTGTATAAGACTTTAAGCGACGCTGCCCTTCTTCTCCTTTCCTTTCTCTAGCTTTAGATCCTTATTTATAGACAATCCAATTATATAGGCTTATATACGTCTTCCCTACTGTGCTCGTGCCTCGATTAACTAAGTTACTAACATTATCCAAAGCTTATCACTACTCTTTCTTCCTAAGAAGGAACTTAAAAAATATCTATAGACTATAAAAAGGATAAGGACACAGAATAGGACCCCAAAAACAGGATAGAACTAAAAAAACATAAATAGAACACAAATTCTAAGAATAGGGCACGTATAGACCAGAACCCCTAGAAAATAAATAAACCCTAAAAATTACCTAATATCCCTACTACTATACTAAGAAACACAGTAGCCGGCAAAGCAGCTATAGGACCCTTAAATACCTTTAATAATAAAACAATAACTGTCTTAACCCCCTAGGCGGAGCTTATAGCAGCTAATACCAGAATTAAACGGCTTTAAGAGCTGCTTAAAGCTAGAGACACCCCTATATCTAACAATAACTTAATGGATAGACTTACTACGGTCCTTAAGACCCTAGCCCAATAAACAGTATTGTTACGGTCCGCGAAGGTTACGGACCCTCTATTACTTATAGACGGAACCGACCCTATATTTGACAATTAGAAGCTTTAACTGTAAGACAAGCTTAAAGTTAATATAGACCACTTCCCTACTACTTAAGTAAAAATGGTATACGTCTTTAGCCGTACCGGTGGGGACGTATAGACGCATCTACGTCCGCGATATGCTTAGGACTTAACAGACCCCTTCCTCTCTAGAGAAGAGATGGTTAACTACCTATCTTCTATTTATAAGGACCCCTTTAAGGTACAAAACGCCCGCCTTAATTATAAAGCCCTAAATATAAAAATAATGGAGACCTTTTTAGCCTTTTAGACCCGCTTTCTATACCTTACTAGCTAAGCCTAAATTCCCTATAAAGACCTAATGCTAGACCTCTTTAACAAGCTTACCCTAGACCTACAGCACGCCGTACTGCCAGTTTTTACTACTGTATAGACACTAAAGGTACTTACGGACTACTGCCTAGCTATTAACTAAGGCCTCTACTAAATTAAGATATAAGCCAAGTGGTATAAAGCTAGAAACTCTTTAAACCAGACTATAAGCACTATAAGAACGGCCTATAGTACCCTAGTAAGATCTATAACTCCTATAGCACCAGCTATATAGCCCACCGTTAATCTAGCAGCTAGCCGCGCAGCTAGTCCTACTACAGGTCTAACGTACACTTGGCCTACCTACAGCAACCCCTATAGATAGGCCCTTAGTAACTAAGGAGCTTGCTTCTTATACAGCCAAAGGGACTACTTTGCAAAGGACTACCCAGTAAAAGTAATAGTAGATAAGGTTTTGTTGATCCAGAAGGACAATATAGAGTTAAAAAAAGAGAAACCCTAGAGAAAGACTCCTCTTTAAGGTTAAAAGGGATTAACATATTATATATTAATCTAGGTCGGCTAGTTAGTGGAAAAAGCTGCACTATCCCTTATACTTTATTTTATAATAGATATTAAGTTTTAACCTCTACTTTAGCTAACTCTAGAGCCAATACCTTTACCTTAATAGACACTTAGTGCGCTATAAAGCTAGCTAAATTTTTAAATGCGCCCCTTAAGGAACTGCCTAAACTAGTCCCTATTCGCGGGTATAACAAAAGAATAGGGCTACCTATTATAACATCGGGAAAATATTCGCAGGATAAGATTTAAGTAGACTTTAATTTTCGCGTTTTGCGTAATTAATATGCAATTTAACTAACTTAACACATAATTAACTAACTTAATATGTAATTAACTAACTTAACACGCAATTTAAGCAACTTAATATATAATTAACCAACTTAACACGTAATTTAACTAACTTAATATATAATTAATTAACTTAACACGCAATTTAACTAACTTAATATGCAATTAACTAACTTAATATACAATTTAACTAACTTAACATGTAATTAACTAACTTAACATATAATTTAACTAACTTAATATATAATTAACTAACTTAATATACAATTAACTAACTTAATACGTAATTTAACTAACTTAATATATAATTAACTAACTTAATAACTTTAAAAGCTAACTATATATTTCTTAACACGCAATTAACCTATTTAGCAACTTTAAAAGTTAAATAATATACAGTTAACCTACTTAACAACTTTAAAAGCTAACTATATGTTCCTTAATACGCAGTTAACCTACTTAACAACTTTAAAAGGTAACTATATATTTCTTAACATATAATTAAGGTAAAGTTATATACTATATATTTAACTATTATATATTATCTAATATAATCTTATATAATCTTATATAGTTTTATTACTTAAAGGCTCTATATAAGGCTCTACACGAGGCTCTACATAAAGCTCTATACAAAGCTCTATACAAAGCTCTATACAAAGCTCTACGTATAAAGGCTCTACACGAAGCTCTATATAAAGCTCTACACAAAGCTCTGCACGAAGCTCTATATAAAGCTCTACACAAAGCTCTACACGAAGCTCTATATATAGAGGCTCTGCATAAGGCTCTACGCTAGGCTCTGCGTATAGAGGCTCTATATAAAGCTCTACATAAAGCTCTGCACGAAGCTCTGCATAAAGCTCTACACAAGGCTCTACGCAAAGCTCTATATACGGAAGCTCTACACAAAGCTCTATACAAAGCTCTATATAAAGCTCTATGTATAGAGGCTCTGCACAAGGCTCTACGCAAAGCTCTACATATAGAGGCTCTATATAAAGCTCTGTATTAGGTCCCCGCTATATTCCTAATAGTATCTACACGTGTCTCTACCTATATAGCCACCTTATTTTTTTTACCCTTCTTTTCTTCCTTACATCCTCTCTACCTAGGGAGGCACTAGAACGGCAGCTAGTAGAGGACCATTACTAGAACTAGATAACTAGAACTAGAACTAGATAACTGTCGCTAGAACTAGATAACCGTTACTAAAACTAAATAACCGTCGCCAGAGCTAGACGACTATTGCTAAAGCTAGACAACTGTCGCTAGAACTAGACGACTGTTACTAGAACTAGACAACCGTCACTAGAGCTAGACAACCGTCACTAGAACCAAACAACCGTCTCTAGAGTTAGATAACTGTTGCTAAAACTAGACAACCGTCGCTAGAGCTAGACAATCGTCGCCAGAACTAGACAACTGTCGCTAGAGCTAAACGACCGTCGCTAGAACCAGATAACTGTCGCTAGAGCCAGACGACCGTCGCTAGAACCAGACAACTATTGCTAGAACTAGACAACCGTTGCTAAAACTAGATAACCGTTACTAGAACTAGATAACCGCTGCTAGAACTAGACAACTATTGCTAGAGCTAGATAACCGTCGCTAGAACTAGACAACCGTCGCTAGAGCTAGACAATAACGACTAGCTAGCAAGCACTATAAATAATTTAATTAATTAATCAAATCAAGGTAGCACAGACAGGTAGGTATAAATAGGGAGATACTAACGGGTAGGTAGATACAGACAGGTAAGCAGATACAGATAGGCAAGTAGATACAGACAGGTAGGCAAATACTAACAAGTAGGCAGATATAAATAGGTAGGCAATACAGATAGGTAGGCAATACAGACAGGTAAGCAATACAGACAGGTAAGCAGATATAGATAGGCAAGTAGATATAGACAGGTAGGCAAATACTAACGGGTAGGCAGATATAGATAGGTAGGCAGATATAAACAGGTAGGCAATATAGATAGGTAGGCAATATAGACAGGTAGGCAGTATAGGCAGGTAGGTAAGTCAATAGGTAGATAGGTAGAAGAGAACCATCACTATATTATATTAAATTATCTAAAATAATAATATTTATTTTGCTAGCCTTATAAATAGCTTTAAAGTAGCTTTTATTTATTTAAAATATATTATTAGTATAAAAGAGGTAAATATAATTATAGTTACCAAATGCGCAGATTACTGGCAGGTTGCGCACAGGTTGTATATAGGCTGCGCGTAGGCTACGTATTAAAAAAACATAACATAGGCTAGTCGGTTAAGTTGCCAAATAACCTTAACTGCGCGCCAATTGCGTTAACCACCAACCATTGAGGCCATTGAAAGGGTACTATATTTTGCCAATAAACTATCTTATAGATCTACCTCTATGTTAACGGATAAAGGCAGTATAATATCCCCTTTCTTATTACGGACCTAGGAAGCTACAATATAATCTTAAAAAGGAAATGGCTAGCCTATTTATGCTTACAGCTTAATATATAGAGTAGACGGCTTATCTAGCCTAAATCCCTACCCCTAACCCCTTCCTTTATAAAAGAAATTAGTATTACAATAAAGAACCTTATACGGCCCTAGATTAATACCATTTACTAAGCCAATGCTATATATAGAGACCAGGCCTTTAAGAAAGATATATGGCGCGATTAGCAACGGATCCGTATACTATATCGCCCCCAGACTATCTATATTACGCCACCTATACTAGAGACCCAGGAAATTAGCAATAATTTAGCTAAGTCCCCTATAGAGAACTTAGGCCCTATATAGCTATAAAGAAAGGCTAGGAATATAGGACGCTATACTAAACTAATAGACCGGAAGAATAACTTATGGAAAATAGAACATAAGCTAAGAAAGACTATAAACCCTTTACCACAAAATATGGCCTAGTAAAAGTTTATAAAGAAACCTATAGACCTTCCCCTAGTTAATATCTGCTGCATTAGCGCCGTAGAATTCTACTAGAACTTGGTTTAACCTAATACCGTTACCTTTACTACCAGCCTATATAAAATTAATCAAATAATTAAGAAAAAGGAAAGTAAGCTTGGCGGACAGGAAAGCGAACTTATAGATAAGGAGCTAGTAGAGCAGAAACTACCCCGTTAACACCAGAAATTCAAGAATATATTCTCTAAGGTAGTATCTAACATACTTCCGCCTTACCAACTATATAACTATAAGATTAAGATCGAGCTAGACAAGAAAAACACCCTTAGCTATAGCCCTCTTCGTCAGCAATCTACTATTAAATTATAGGCTACAAAGCAGTATCTTATTAATAACCTAGATAAGGGCTTTATTGAGCCTAGTAGTTAAGTCCCCTTTGCCTCACCAATTCTCTTTATAAAAAAGCTAAATAGCAGACTCCGTTTCTATATTAACTACTATAAGCTAAATAATATAACCCGCAAGGACCGCTACCCGCTACCTTTACTTAATAAGACACTAGCCTAAATAAGTAGAGCTAAGGTTTTTATAAAGCTTAATATCCGCCAGGCCTTTTACCAAATTAGGATAAATCCCAGATCTATAGATCTTACCATATTCCGGACCTGCTACGGATTATATAAATATAAAGTACTTCCCTTTAGACTAACTAACGGACCGGCTATGTACCAGCAATATATAAAAGATATACTCTTTAACTACCTTAATAACTTCTACACAGCCTACCTAGATAATATTATAATTTACTCCAAAAATAAGTTAGAACACAAGGAGTATGTCCATAAGGTCCTATAACGGCTCCACAAGGCTGGCCTCTAGGCCAATATTTAGAAATTAGAAATTAGTGTTAAGCGTATAAAGTACCTAGGGTTTATTGTCAGTATAGACAGAATTAAGGCAGACCCAGAAAAGACGGCTATAATTAACCAGTGGAAACCCCTACGGACTATAAAGGGGGTATAGTTATTTTTAGGTTTCTACAACTTCTACCAACGCTTTATTAAGAACTACGGTAGGGTTACTCGGCCTCTTAACCGCCTTACCTAAAAAGACCAACCCTTCCACTTTAATACTACGTGTAGGCAGGCCTTTAATAAGCTTAAGAAACGGCTAATCTCTACTCCTTTACTCGCCCACTTCCACCCAGAACAACCCTTAATGCTAGAAACGGACGCCTTAGATAGCGTAATAGCTGGCGTCTTTTCCCAGAAGTAACCGGACAGAGAATAGCACCCTATTGCATACTACTTAAAGACTATAATAGATGCTAAGCTAAATTACCCTATCTATAACAAGGAAATGCTGGCTATTATCTCTAGCTTTTAGTACTGGTGTATATAGCTATAGGGTACTTCTGAGCCTATTTAGGTAGTTTCGGATCATAAGGCCCTAGAATACTTTATAACAACCAAAGAACTTACGGCCCAGTAGGTACGCTAGGCGGACATCCTATCTTAATTTAACTTCCTAATTATATATAGGCCAGGTGTGTAACGGGACTAGCCTAGTTACAGTAGGAATGTCTCGGTAAAACACTCGACAGATAGAACTTGAAGCTTTGACCGAATTCTGCCGAATTCTGCCAGCTTAATCGACTTCTGCCAAGTTCTACCAGATCAATCGAATACTACCGAAGTCCGTCCGCGTGTGTATGTGCGCACGCATCGACCAAGACCCCTAAACTGTTTAATTGCAAGATTCTCTTGTTATTCCTTTCTCTTCTTTACGCAACGTCTTGTTCCTAGCAAGAGCTATATACTCTTAGATTTAGATAGAATTTATATTATTCCTTTAAATCTTTCCTAAAGCCTCTTCGCGCCCTTACATTACGTTATGTTAAAAATAACTACTATTAAAATGGCAAACGACCTTGAATCCTACGCGTTAATTACAAGCATTATAACCCTAGTTAGGGAACAGTTAACTGTAATGCAAGAAGCCTTTATAGATGCTTTAGCTCAGCAGCGGGCTGCACTGGAAGCCTAGTATTAGCAATTAATAGAAACACTCCATAAAGAACTCCGCAACGTTAATACACTTATAATGGAGACCCTAATAGTAACACCTATAAATAAAATTAAGATAACCGTATATAAACCTAGCCTGTTAAATATAAACCCTAAACTAGTAATAGTAGCTTAACCCATATCTATAACAAACCTAGTACCTACTATAAAATTAGAAAAGCCTCCTAACCCTCTAATATTTAATGGAAATTAAAATAACCTGCGTCCCTTTATAACTAAGCTCTGCCTTAAACTTTTAATAAACTATAACCGATACCCTATTAAAGCTAGCAAGATTAGCTATAGGATATCTTAATTAAATAAAGACGCTGTATAAACTATAGACCTATTCTTCTATAATAGCACCTTTGTTAATTTTAAAATCTTTATCTCTTTATTAGAATAAACGTATAATAATGCCAGCTATAAACACACCGCTATTACTAAACTTAAAAACCTACGATAATGGAATTAAGACTTTACTAGCTTTTTTTTGGAATTTTTAGGCCTTATTAGCGAACTAGATTAGAATAAAGCCGCTAAAGTTGCTACTCTTTAATAAGCTATTTCGGATAAAATTAGAGCATAGTTAGTAGGTAGGGAACTACTAAAGGACCTACCTAAATTTGCTATAATATGTTAACAAATTAATAAGGACCTTTAATATAATAAACAAACTTATTCTCTAAAGCCAACCACGCTTTATATTTAAGACTTTATAAAACCAATATATACCCTAAAGCGCGACCCTTCTCTAAAACCTACGCACGACCCTATAGACCTTAACGCCACTTGATCCTACGCACCCTTAGAAACCAACGAACAAAGGACTTAAGCCACAAATAGAGAATACTTTAGATATAGCAGAAAAGGATATATCTAAAGGAATTACCAAACTTACCCTTTTAAAAAAGTCCGCTATAGTTCCTCCCGGTCTTTAAATCGCACCTACTCCTTAAATTACACTTGTTCTTTAAGCCATACTCACTCCTTAACTTATATTTATTCTATAAATTATATTTAGTTGTTATAAAGCATCTTATGCTTAGCTAACTTGGAAAACAAATTATCCTAAGGCCAAGTTGCGCCTTAGAATAAAAAGTAGAAGAGTATAAGTATCTAGGCTCTTCTAGCGCTAATATACAACATAACTCCCTTAATATACTTAGCGAAATTTAAATACTTAGAAAATGGAAGAAGGTATAAATCCTTATAGACAGCGGAGCTACTAGTATAGGCTTTATTAATATAAACTACGCGAAAACCCAACACCTAAATTTAAAGAAACTTAATAAGCCCTAAGGCCTATAAGGCTTTAACGGCAAACCCTTAATATATAGCGAATTAACGCACTACGCTTTTATAAAAATGCGGATAGGCAAATACCTTAAATACATTTCCCTATTTGTAATACCCCTAAAGTAATATAAGATAATACTTAAATATAAATAGCTAAAACAGCACGACCCTTTAATTAGCTGGGTTAAAGAAATACTAAAATTCCGCATAACCTATTACTAAAGTTATTGTTTAAAACACTACCTGCCCTACAAATATATACAAGACTATTTAAATTTAATATAATATAAATTGCCCTTACCACAAACCTTAAACCAATATAATAAAACTATAACTGCTAATCGCGGTAAAGAATGTGAAGATGATATATTAAAATCCCTTAAAATTCGTATAATATAAGCCGCACCTTTTATTTTGTTAGCAAAAAAACAAGACCACGAAATCTTTGCTATAATAATAGAAGATATTAAGAAGGCGCTAGAACTAAAGCAGTATATTAACCCTTAACCTCTTATACCTAAGGAGTACTATAATCTAATTAATAAGTTTAAAAAATAATTCACAAACCAGCTGCCCCCGCATTAGGATAAATATGATTTTAAGATAGAACTTAAACCTAGTACAACACCAAAGTTTGGTCCACTATACGGTATATCACAAGAAGAACTACTTATAATATAACAATACCTCAACAAGTATCTAAAAAAAGAATTTATTCGCCCTAGTTAATCTCTATTCGCCTTACCCATATTATTTATTAAAAAGCTAGGAGGAGGCTTAAGATTCTATATTAATTACCAAGCTCTAAACACAATTACAATTTAAAACTAATATCCAATCCCCTTAATCTAAGAGACGCTTGACCGCCTAGCAAAGGCATAATATTTTACGAAGCTTAATATAGTCGCTGCCTTTAATTAAATTTGTATCTAAGAAGGAGATAAGAAGTACACAGCCTTTTATATATAATAGGGACTCTTTAAATACCTAGTAATGCTATTTGGTGTAAAGAACGGTCCTAGTACGTTTTAGTAATACATTAACAATATGCTCCATAAATTCCTTAATATATTTATTACTATGTATATTAATAATATCCTAATTTACTCATCTTTGCTTTCTAAGTATCGAAAACACGTCTAAATAGTCTTTAAACGTTTGCAAGATGCGGGTTTATAATACAATATTAAGAAATACAAGTTCTATATATCTAAGGTTATATACCTAGGCCTAATTATATCCTATAACGGAATTAAAATAGACCCTAAAAAGGTTGCTGCAATTATAAACTAGGGAAGCCCTAGTAACGTACAAGACATTTAAAAATTCCTAGGATTTGTAAATTTCTACTACTAATTTATTAACTAGTTCTTAAAAATTGCCTAACCATTAGTAAACCTAATAAGAAAGAACATGAAATTTAAATAGACTGCTAGATGTGAACAAGCTTTTAATAACTTAAAATAACGCTTTATAACCGCTTTAATTCTTGCCCACTTTAACCCTAACCTTAAATGTGTTATTAAAACAGACTCGTCTGATTATGCCCTAGGGGGAGTGTTATCGCAATATAATAAGGACGGTAAGCTATGTCCAGTAGCCTTTCTCTCTTAAAAGCTCGCCCCTACCGAATTAAACTATGAGATATACGATAAGGAACTACTTGCAATTATTAGATACTTTAAACAATAGCGTCCAGAACTTAAAGGATTATTGTTTCTAATACACGTATTAACAGACCATAAAAACCTATAGTACTTTATAACTATAAAGCAGTTAACGCAGCGCTAAATTCGTTAGGCTGAATACCTCTTATAATTTAACTTTAAGATTACGTACTAACCGGGTAAACTTAATTAGAAGCCTAATACATTAATATAACAATTATAAGATTTACCTATAAATGCCTTAAATAAACGGATTATAAATTAATTATGGATCTTATTACCCCCTAAACGCTTTAAGAAACTACGTCCTATATTCTTAGATACGGAACTCGACAGAAACAAATTAGAAATTGATAAATAGGAAATAGAAATTAATAAGCTAATGGAATACAAATACAAGAACAACGTATAGATAGCAGATATAATAAAAGCGATTTAAACAGGAAAACAACAGTATAAAGATATTACACTCGCCAAATGCGAAATTCGTAACAATCAACTATACTATTAACAGAAGATAGTAGTTCCAAATTCCGAACCCTTATAATTTAAAATACTCGAATTCGTATACAATTCCCCTATAGTAGAACATCCTGGCTGTGCGAAGACTTATAAGATTATTTAACGAGCATACTACTGGCCTACGATGCACGACTATATACGAAAATACGTTCGAGCCTACAGAACGTGCGTACGTGGGAAGACCTCTTATATAAAGAAGCGAGGAGTACTTTAACCGTTACTAATTCTAATACAAAGATGGCGAGATATCTTAATCAACTTCGTAGTTAACTTGCCTAACAGTAACGGGTTTATAAATATTATAGTAGTTATTAACCATCTTATAAAAATACAATATATAATTCCTATAGACTTGATTAATATAATATTAGTAGCTAAATGTTTTATTAAGCATATCTTTAAGCTACACGGACTTCCTAATTCGATAATATCCAACTATAAAAGCCAGTTCGTTTCAGACTTCTAGCAAGCTCTATATAAATAATTAAGCATTTAAACATAACTCTTAACTGCATTTTATCTAGAGACAGATGGTCAAACCGAAATTGCGAATGCGATTATAGAACAATACCTATAAATATACTACTCCTACCTGCAAGATAACTGGGAAAAATGGCTGCCTTTAGCTAAGTTTACTGTGAACAATATAATAAACGTATTAACAGGCATAATACTATTCTATACGACCTATGGACAAGACCCCTAACTTGGATTTGAACCACAACCTAAAATCAACATAACAGGACCTATAATTAAACGGATTCGGTTAATTAACGCGCACAACTTCGCTAATTAAATAAAGTAGTTAACGGAACTATTATAAAGTAAATTAATGTACGCTTAAATGGTATAGGAATGGCATGCAAATAAAGGACGAGCCCCTATATAGGACTTTAAGGAAGGTAATATAGTTTACCTAAATACATAAAACCTAAAGACTTAACAGCCCTTAAAGAAACTTAATTGGAAGTTTGCGGGCCTATACCAAATTAAAAAGAAATTAAGCCTATATGCTTATAAGCTCGAACTACTAACTGAGATAAAAATATATCTAATGTTTTATATAAGCTTGCTGCAACCCTTAAAAGACAAACCTATGACTTGTGAAGTGCCGCCGCCACCTCCTGTAATTATTAATAATGGTAACGGTTCTTACTTTATTAACTTAATTAATAATATGCAATAGAAAATATAATCTAAATAATTTAAACTTCTTATTAAGTGGGAAGGATATAAAACATAAACCTAGGAGCTCTATAAGCAAGTTAAGACCAATGCGCCTTCCCTAGTAAAAGAATTCCATAAGGACTATCCTTCGCGGCCTGCTCTGGCTAGATGGACATAATATAAAGGCAAACAACTACCACCTAACACGAATATATAAAACATGATAGCAGGAAACTTAAAATTAAAAAGAGCTTAAAGAATACTATAATGCTTATAATACGGTCACATAACGCGTAAGATGTCAAGGAACTTTAACTAGTGGTTAAAGTTATCTAATTAGTTAAATTTGCCTTGCCAAGACCTACTGCAAAGATATCAGTTTGGCTCACCGCCTTTACTAAACTAATAGCGATTTTCTATCCCAGGGATGGAAAATCCTAATTAGTCCGTTTAATAATTAGAACCAGTAAAAACTCTATACTACTACCCAACGTAAAATACAACATAATAAAATTGTATTATTTTGGACCTTCGGCTAAAGGGGGGGTATTATAATAGGACTAGCCTAGTTACAGTAGGAATGTCTTAGTAAAACACTTAACAGATAAAACTTAAAGCTTTAACCAAATTCTGCCGAATTCTGCTAGCTTAATTAACTTCTGCTAAGTTCTGCTAGATTAATCAAATACTACTAAAGTCCGTCTGCGTGTATACGTGCGCACGCATTGACTAAGACCCCTAAACTGTTTAATTGCAAGATTCTCTCGTTATTCCTTTCTCTTCTTTACGCAACGTCTTGTTCCTAGCAAGAGCTATATACCCTCAGATTTAGATAGAATTTATATTGTTCCTTCGAATCTTTCCCGAAGCCTCTTCGCGCCCTTACAAGGTGCCACCAACTACACGGACGCTCTTACAAGGCGTAAACAGGATATAGATAACTAGATAGCCGTAAAGATCTTAGTATAAACCTAGACGCTACTACAACCAGAGCACCTTAATCCCCAAATACAGGCAGACCTAAAGATAGACACTTTAGACGCTAAAATATGTCCTATTAACTCCACAGAACTTAACCTTATTAATAAACTGCTATAGGCAAATCGTACGGCCCCTTCTCTATAGGAGTACCGTAAAAAGACAAAGAACGTTACAAGCCCATAGTCCCTAGAAAACGGACTGCTTAAGCACCATAAACGGCTAGTGGTAGTAGAGAAACAGAACCTATAGACTTAGATTATCGCTAAAGCACATACCCAGGTCTCTACGGCCCACCCTAAAAAAAATAAGACCTATAAGATTATCAGCAACTGTTACTACTAGCCTAGAATGGTTATGGATATTAATCGCTATATACAAAACTATAATAATTGCTATAGGTCTATAATTCCACAAGACAAAACCCTAGGACTATTAAAACCACTCCTAATACTAGAACGCCCCTAGCAGCATATTTCTATAGATTTCTATAAGCTACCTATAGACCGCGACAAATACGATATAGTTATAATTCTAGTTAACTGCTTTAGCAAGCGCCCGTTCTTAATTCCCTGTTATAAGAATATTAATGCTAAAGAGACGGCCTAACTATATATCCACTACGTTTACTAAATTTACGGACTACTAGATATTATTATGTCTAACCACAAGCCGCAGTTTATATCAGCCTTCTGGAACGAGTTTACCTAGATCCTAGGCATTAGGCTAAAGCTCTCTACAGCATACCACCCCTAGACAGACAGTTAGACAGAGATTATAAATTAATACTTAGACCAGAGACTCCAGCCCTTTATTAACTACTTTTAGGATAACTAGAGCAAACTACTACCTATAATAGACTACGCCTAGGCTACCCTACCCCATAACTCTATAGGGTTTGCACCTATCCAGCTAGAAATAGAGTATTTACCCTATATAAGCTTTAACTAGAAAAGACTAGAAGGGCCACAGGCCGTACGCAAAAAAATATCTTATAAGGAAGCACGGCATTACGCTAAACGCTTAGAAGAAGCCTAAAAAGTAGCCCATGTAAACCTAAAAAAAGCCTAGAAATTAATGGAACAACAGGCAAATAAGTATAGGCGTAAGCCCGACTTTACCGTAGGCAATAAGGTCTGGGTTATAACAAAGAACTAAAAGATAGAATGGCCTAGCCATAAGCTAGACTATTAAATAGCAGGACTATATAAAGTCCTTAAGAAGAGAGGCAACTCCTATAAAGTAAAGCTCCTGGATTTAATTAAGGTCTACCCTATCTTCTCGCCAAATAAGCTACGGAAAGCTGTAAATAACCCACTACCTAGACAAAAGAATAAACCGCCCCTGCCAATTTAAGTTAATAGCAACAATAAATGGGAAATTAAAGAAATACTAGCCTGTAAACTTATAAGGGGAACGCTAAAGTATCGTATTAGTTAGAAAGGATATAACCTAAACCCTACTTGGTACCCTACATAGAACTTTATAAGTAGCCCCTATAAGCTTTAGGATTTTCATAGCTAATACCCTAACAAACCTAAACCGCCAAAATACCTAGACAAATGGATAGAATACTGGCATAATAAAGACGACAAGCTACCAGAAGAGCATAAAGATAAAAACGCCCTATAAGTATAATACAGACTACAAAGCCTAAGGGCAGGCTTTTTTCGGAGGGGGGGGATAATGTTATGGCGCTAGTGGAAAACGGTGGATTATGGTAGACGTTATAGTAGACGCAGAGTTACGTGAGCTTACGTAACTCGATAATTGTATAAGACTTCGAGCAACGCTGCCCTTTTTCTCCTTTCCTTTCTCTAGCTTTGGATCCTCGTTTATAGACAATCCAATCGTACAGGCTTGCATACGTCTTCCCTGCTGTGCTCGTGCCTCGATTAACTAAGTCGCTAACAATGTAGCTAGAATCTATATTAAAGAAGTATTTATAAAACATGGAGTACCAATAAAGATTATATTAGATAGAGATTTAAGATTTATAGCAGCATTCTAGGAAGTATTTTTAGCAAAATAAGGGGTTTAAGCAGTAACGTTAACTGCATATTACCTATAGACAGATGGTTAAACTAAAAGACTAAACTAGACACTAGAACAGTATCTAAGGCATTATATTAACTATGCATAAAATAACTGGGTATTATTACTACTAGTTATACAGTTTATATATAATACAATACTATAGGAAGGGATAGGTATATTACCTTTTAAGGTAAATTACGGATACGAGCCAAGAATGTTGTTAATGCTATAATAAGTAAAGAAAACAAGTAGTATAGCTAAAGAAAGAATGGAGACGTTAATAAGTCTTTATAATCACCTTAAAGAAACAGCAAAACTAGTATAAGAAAGAATGAAACGGTACTATAATGTTAAGAGATTTAAGGGACCAGATCTTAAGGAGGGAGATAAAGTATGGCTACTATACAAAAATTTTAAGAGTTAACGACTAAGCAAGAAGTTAGACTATGTTAGATTAGGACTATTTAAGGTTATAGCAAAAGTTTTAGAAGTTATATATAGACTTGACTTACCTGCAAAAATGAAAATCTACCCTATATAATATATTGCAATGCTAGAGCCAGTATATGGAAATATTAAGCTACCAGTCTATGAGGCAGATATATATAAAGGATAAGAAGAAGATAAATGGCAAGTTTTAAAGATTATTAGATATAAGGACGTTGATAATAAAACGTGGTAAAAAGTTAAGTAGATAGGCTATAAAGAGACTACCTAGAAGCCACTAGATAACTTAAAGAACGCTATAAGAAAGGTATAGGAGTATTAGAAGAAAATAGGTTAAGAAGCGTTAATAAAGAAGAGTTACTAAAAAACAAGTCACCTAAGAGGGACCTAAAAGGAGCACCTGCTAACATACTTAAAGTTATTTCCCTCTTAGTGGGAAGAAGGTCCATTTTTTGTTACTAAGTTCCTAAAGGCCTTATTCCACAAGTTTCTACTCCTTAGAACGTACCTTCTTATAAACTTTATTAAAACAAAGTAGATGAGTAGACGCAGCAATCTAGGCTTCTAGAGCCCTTTACTTAGTATTATAGGAACATTTTAGGTCCGCCAGAGCCTCTAAAAGCTCACTATTAAGCTTTGTAGTAGTAGATTAAACCGAAAACCCTAGTAGTAATTAATGAGGGAACTTAAAGACTGTTAAAAGTAATAGGATATGTATACTTAGCGTTAGAAACGGAGCAAACATTATAGGATAATTAAATATTTGCTTTAGTGCACTCTAAGCAAAAGGACTTACTAGTGTAATGCAAACTAACCCCTCTTTTACACAACGAGAACATGGAGATGGCATTATCTTACTAAGCGACAGTATGGCAGCTATAGTATAAGTATGGCGCTACGCTTATAAAGAAGAAGGAGCTTTAGGTATAATAAGTAACAATATTAACCAAATTAATTAGATAGATATCACACCTCTAATAAACAACTTGGAGATGCTAGAAATATTTAAGGATAAAGATAAAGAGGAGGGAGATAGTATTACGGACGCTTTAAGTACAATATTATAACTACTTAGAGAGGAGTTAGAAGAAGCTAGTTAGTTAATTAAAGCACGGTCCAGGATAAAGCCTATGGAATTATATAATAAAGAGTGGTAAGTGAGTTATATAATGTTATATACAGAGTACGTGGTATATGAAGGGAACGTATATATAATATATATAATACGTACCTTACGTATAAGGAGGATTTATTAGGAGTATAGTTGTGTATTTAAAGGACTACAGTCCCTACCTAGATAGTTCTCTTTCTTATAATAAATCTTAGAATATAATTGGAGTTAATCTATTAGGCAACCACTCCCCCAGTTATTATCTTGTACTATTATATTGTTAACTTCTTATTTACCTACATACCTAGCCTATTAACGAGTCTATTGTAGTTCCTGCTATAAGGCTCTGTTACACTAAAGAAGGTAGAATAGAATAAGGATCTTGCTAATCTAGTTACCAAAATTAGACGTAAATAAGAAGATAAAGCTTAACAACAACAAGACAAAAGTAAGGAAGTCCTATGTCTTAAGAACGTTACCTTTTATATAAACTTTAACACAAATCTAGTATTATTCCGTCTACTTTGAAAATAAGGGTACTACTAGGACAATAAAGGATAACACAATTCTATGCTAAATGGAAGAACGTTATAGATAATAGATTATCGAAATATGTCCGACCAGGGAGTCTATTAGCGTTTAATATAAGCCGACTACTACGCCGCCAACGGAAGCACAGAGTATCATTAAGAGATATTCGTCTAGATGCAAAAGGTAATGCACAACTATAGTATCTACGTCTAGGTTATCTAGGACCTATAAGGTCTTACAAAGGTTCTTAAATAGGAATATTAATAAACCCTATCTTAATCTCTATATTAACTAGATAACCTTAAGGAAGCGCTAAGGGATTACATTTAAGCCTTTAGTACTATACACCTAAGCTTAAAACGGTACCGCTAAACGCTTAGGGGGTGTAATTATTGGAAAAGCACGCAAAGGGACAGCAGATCCTTAGCTTAATAAGACCTACCTATAAGAGCTACTACATTGGCGAGTATAATATACCAGACCCTAATAGCCATTTCCATAAAATTTGACCTAGAGATAATATAGAGATATAGTTAACGCGTTTATCTATTACGATATTAATAAAGTTATCTATTAATAATATTATCTTCTACTATTAAAAGATAGATAAGAAGAAAGCTTAAGAAGCAATTAAGGAGCTAAGCAAGGAATACTAGATAAGTACCCTTAGCGAGCTAAAATAGTTCCTAGAAATCTATATACTATATAATTATAGCTAGAGGCTCCTATAGCTATCCTAAAAAGCCTATATTAAGAAAATAGCTAATTAGTATAAGATAGATCTTAAAGGGCGTCTTCTAGATACTCCTATAATAGAATCAGAACTCCTCCCTACTAATTACCAATTAATCTGTCTAACGCGTCCGTCCCCTAATATAAACCTACTAGTCCGTCCTATATCCCTACTAAGAGAAGCAGCTTCTATAATGCTATGTTAGAGTATTCTAGTACCTATATAGCATAAGGAGCAGAGTAATCTACTATAGAGGAGATAAGGAAGGAACGAACAGTAGAGGGAGAGACAAAGGAATACGCGATAAAGGACAAGACAATGAAAGAAACGGTAGAAGTAAAGCGCAATCATTTATCTATACTAGCAATGCATTATTTGCGGACAATTCCGTTAACAGAAAGAGCCTATTGAAGGCGTAAGGGGGATTCATCCGTTCTAACCACTGTCCTAATACCGAAAGGCGAGCGGGATGTGTGTGCTTTGGGTATCTTTTGTGCCTAGGCCCCAGCTAGGCCCTTTCTAAGGGTCACCACTCCGTCGAAAGGAGACAAGGAAAACCGTGGGTTGTAATCCAGGCTGCCAGGTAGTATTACGGCAGTAAAACGGGGAGTGACCGCATGCTCCGCGGGCGATCGCCCTGGGGGTTAGGAGGGGCCGTATATTTGCTCGTTCGTTCGTTCGTTCGCTCGTTCGTCGATGTGAGGTCGTCGATGCTTTCAATTGGGGGTCGGGGGATGTTATCGAATGCCGTGTATCCATGTTGGATCGTGCAGATGCCCAGTAGGGGAGTAGTAGTAGCTGTTATCGTGAAGGGGTGCCATCAGCAGTGGTTTTCGAGATCTCACCATCCCATGTGAAAACTTTTCACTACCGCCCACAGCACTCACAACCACCACCACCAGGTCTACCAGTACGCTGTGCGACGTCTCTGCGTTGGCTCTGGGTCTGAACTTCGAAGACCTAGGTTCGTAGCCGTCACCACGTACAGGTGTGACGGGCTCGTACAAATGCTTCTGAACCGAAGCTTGTAGATTGCTACCATACAAGAATACTAAGCTGAGGAGAAGAAGAAGAGGAAAGGAGGCTCTAGGGGGTAATATACATGGTACGGGCGGACTCCGGATATTGCGCCAAGACAGCTACAGGGGACGGTGCCCCAGCACCGTCACATCACCCCCCCTTCCAAAAAAGCCTGCCCTTAGGCTTTATCCCCTTATAGAAGAGAAAGAAGAGAAAGAAAAGAAAGAAAAGAAAAAAAATCTAGCATCTGGCGCTCGATCGCAATGCTGGTTAACATAGGACTTGCAGCAGTCCTATAGCTCCTGCAGCTGCGAGAGGTATATTGCTATACCTAGTTGACATAGGGCAGGCAGCCGTCCTACAGCTCCTGCTGCTGCAAGAGGTATATCGCTAGGAGCCCTCTATTGGCCATTATTCTTCCTCTAGAACTCCGGTACCTCCTAGCTCTCTATCCCCCCTTTTATTATAGCGCGCCCTAAGCTATAAAAAAAAAGAAGCCCCCTACTCCCCCTCTTATAAAAAGGTAGTTAAAAAAGTTTTAATAAGGGTGGGAGGGTTAGGGAGTTGTAGCTTATATGCATATCAGCACAAGCTTTTATCTATTTAGTAGCAGTACAGTGCTAGTAACAGGTCGTTTAGGTGGCGGTATAATGCTAGCAACAGGGTTATATTCTAGGGAGCAAAGCTCTACCTAGTTGTGTTTAGGCCGTAGGCGTATCAGCGCAACAGGTTGTTAAGGTATAGTTCTGTAGGCATATTGGTACGGTATCTTATCAGTAGTGGTTCGCAGGCGTATTAGCGCGGTAACTTATTAGAATTATAGCAGTATAGTGCTAGTAATAGGCCGTATTTTAGGGAGCAAAGCTCTACCTTATATATAGTTATTACTATAGGCAGGGCAGCAGAAGTTAGTTATAGTGCTATAGGTAGAGCAGTAATAGTTAAATTGGGATCAGCTGCAGGCAGAGCAGTAAGGGTCTATTTATTTAGCTATAGGCAGAGCAGTAGGTATTAGTTAGCTACGGTACGTAGCAAGGTATTATATTTAGCTATAGGTGGAGTAGTAAAGGTTAATTGGCTACAGGCAGAGCAGTGGGGGTTAGGTAGTAGTATAGTATAAGCGGCAAGTTTATATAAGGGGTAGGGCTCCACCTTATATAGTTATTACTGCAAGCAGGGCAGTAGAAGTTAGTTAGCTATAGGTAGAGCAGCAAGTAGTTAATTAGCTACGGGCAAAGCAGTAAAGGTAGTTAGCTACTAATAAAGCAGCAAGGGTTGGTTAGCTGTAGGCAGAGCAGTAGAGATCTATTATAATAGCAGTATAGCGCAAGCGTTAGGTGGTAATAGTGGTCAAATATAGAGCTCAGTCTATTAGTTAGTTGGTAAATTATAGGCGTATTAGCACAATCGGTCTATTAGTTAGACTATAGGTATATTAGCATAGTTATTATTAGGTTAGCGTAGGGTATGCAGCCGTCCTACTACTATAAGAGGTGTATATTACTAAGAGTCCTTTATGGTCGTTATTCCTCCTCTTAAAACTTAGTACCTCCTAGCTCTCTACCCCCTCCTTTAATATAACGCGCCCTAAGCCATAAAAAAAGAAATATAGCTCATATGCGTGTCGGCATAAGCTCTTATCTATTTAGTAGCAGTATAATACTAGCATTAGGGTTATATTTTAGGGAGCGAAGCTCTACCTAATATACAGTTATACTACAGGCGAAGTAGTAGAAGTCAAGTATAGTACTATAGGCAAGGCAGCAAAAGTTAATAGTGGTTAGCTATAGCAAGGCAGCCAGGTATTAGTTTAGCTTCAGGCGGAGCAGCTAAAAGTCTATTTAGGTGGCAGTACGGTGCTAACGGTAGGTAGTAATAGCAGATATATCAACGCTATTATTAGTTAATTAATCGCAAGTAAACAGTATAATTATTATCTAGTTTATCTAAATTAATTTCGTTATCAAAGCTTATATAGCTTAGTATTAGTATTGTTATCAAAGTGTATAAATACCTAAGGTAAAGCTTGTATAACTTAGTATCAACCATAGTTATTCCTTAGTATATATAGCTTAGTATCAGTTAAAAAGGATCACCATAGGCGGAGAAGAAGACAATTAAATTAGTAAGGGAGGTAGTTAATTATTAATAAACTTATACAGTCGTTATTAAAGTCGTAATTCATATCGCAGGCATATCAGCATAATAGTTGGTCAGGTTCGCGTTCAAATCGCGTTTAAATCACATTAAGATTATAGGCGTAACGGCATAATCCATCTATCGGTTTCTTAAGATCTACCATTAATCGGTAGGTAGTTTAAGATATTAATTAATTAGTTAAAGGTATGCTGTTAATTATAGCACATTTAACCAGTTATTATACAAGTAGGGTATTAAGGGAGACGCGCCAATAGGTTAATTCCTATTAAGGTATTTAATTAGTTAAAGGATATACTATTAATTATAGTATATTTAATAATTTAACAGGAATCGATCAGGGTATTAGTATATAGTCTATTAATATTCTCGTAATTCTTAAAATAGGTTATCATAAAATAGTAAATATATTTAAGTATTATTAGGAGATTTAAAGGTACGCTATAGGGTTGGCAGCTATATTTAAATACTTACATTTAATTAAGGAAGGTATTAATTAAAAACTTATAGAAATTCTATTATAATTTAGCATATTAAATTATTATTAAAGAGGTATTAAAAGAGTTATTAAGAAGGTATATATTAATATTTCAATTCTTACATCGGGAAAATATTCGTAGGATAAGATTTAAGTAGACTTTAATTTTCGCGTTTCGCGTAATTAATATACAATTTAACTAACTTAATACGTAATTAACTAACTTAATACGCAATTAATTAACTTAATACGCAATTTAACTAACTTAACATACAATTAACTAACTTAACACGCAATTTAATTAACTTAATATGTAATTAACTAACTTAATACATAATTTAACTAACTTAATATGCAATTAACTAACTTAATACGTAATTTAACTAACTTAATATGCAATTAACTAACTTAACACGCAATTTAACTAACTTAATATATAATTAATTAACTTAACATATAATTCGACCAACTTAATATACAATTAACTAACTTAACACGTAATTTAACTAACTTAATATGCAATTAACTAACTTAATAACTTTAAAAGCTAACTATATATTTCTTAATACGCAATTAACCTACTTAATAACTTTAAAAGTTAAATAATACGCAGTTGACCTACTTAATAACTTTAAAAGCTAACTATATGTTCCTTAACACGCAGTTAATCTACTTAGCAACTTTAAAAGGTAACTATATATTTCTTAATATGCAATTAAGATAAAGTTATATATTATATATTTAACTATTATATATTATCTAATATAATCTTATATGATCTTATATAGTTTTATTACTTAGAGGCTCTGCATAAGGCTCTGCATAAGGCTCTATATAAAGCTCTATACGAAGCTCTATACGAAGCTCTATACGAAGCTCTACACGAAGCTCTATATGAAGCTCTACACGAAGCTCTACACGAAGCTCTATACAAAGCTCTGCGTACAGAGGCTCTGCACGACGCTCTGCACGAAGCTCTACACGAAGCTCTGCACGAAGCTCTACGTACAGAGGCTCTACACGAGGCTCTGCGCAAGGCTCTGCGTACGGAGGCTCTGCACGAAGCTCTACACGAAGCTCTGCGTACAGAGGCTCTGCACGAAGCTCTGCACGAAGCTCTGCACGAAGCTCTGCACGAAGCTCTGCACGAAGCTCTACGTACAGAGGCTCTGCACG
>Ga0307507_10002554_pt1 | contig 37797 bp, 8 predicted proteins | sample 7_EM_MG_FD_207223 | JGI IMG/M metagenome (GOLD analysis project Ga0307507, IMG submission 207223) | Populus trichocarpa ectomycorrhiza microbial communities from riparian zone in the Pacific Northwest, United States - 7_EM | ecosystem: Host-associated > Plants > Roots > Unclassified | place...
TAACCCCATTATAAGATATCCAAAAGAATAGTAAAACCCCCCGTTAATTAGTAGTGGCAGCTAACTGCTTATAGAAAGCCCCCTAGGCCTTTAGGCCTAGGTAACTGGGACTAAATACTAGAAAACTGGGGTAGAGGCCTGGATAAGTAGGTATATTAAACTCTACTATATAACTACCTGCTTATGGCGTTCGACTTATAGTCAACTCACAGTTAACCTATAGTTGACTTACAGGCGACTTACAGGAGGGTCTTAATAGGCGTGGTGCACGCAACCTAATGCGCATATGTATAAGGCGACTTATAGGAGGGTCTTAATAGGCGTGGTGCTCGCAACCTAATGCATACATATGGGGGAGGCTATAGGGGAAACATAGGCCAGTTAGACAAGGACTTGATAGTTAGAGATATAGGCCAGCTTATAAAAGGGGGGGACATAAGCTTGGTTAGTAGGAGAGGGGAGAGTAGGTCATCTAGTGTGGGACCTAGTGTCTCTACGGCCGGAGCGTCTTTGGGCAGAACCATCCCACAGAACTAGATTACTTAGCAATTAGTAAGCTTGTACGGGCCACTATCACCAACGCCAAATTGAATTTGAATAACAAAGCACTATTTACATATATAATACTCCAATATTCGGCCGTCTATTTCAACAGGATCCTTTCCCTTTTTACTACCATGTGTATACTTGGCCTTAGGGGACCTAATAGCAAGTGCGCTAGCTTTATAGGCCTTATACACATCTACAGAAGCTCCCTGTCGCGATCGCTTTAATTTCAATGGAATGCCAACCTCTTTTAGCTCAGGATTACTAGGACCCTTGTTAGTATCACTTATAATTAATGTAAAATTACCACGAGCTAATTAAGTATAGGTCCTTTAAGCTCTAGTACGCGCCGCTCTGCCAGATTAATGGAGTAGGAGAGGTAGCGGCTCTTAATAATTGGCAAGTGCTAAATGGTTTTTAATAGGCTCCTTCTTACCAATATTTTAGTAAGGGTTGTCTAATATGGTACCTTAAAGTACTTCCGCGTTATTAAGCTACAAGTCATTGTCCTCCCCCGCTTCTAAAATAACCACCTTGTCCTCCAACCCCCCTAAAACTTTGTTATATAGTACTGACGGCTCGTTAAACGGTTGCTGCTTATCCTCCTTAATATCCATATCTACTTCATTAGCTGGCTCTTTGTTTTGGATTAGAAATTGGTTAAGATCTACGCCGCCGCTTGGTACCTGCTCCTTTTGCTTCTAGGCCTTCTCCTGCCTTTCCTTTTGGAGCTCTTATATAGCGATGTCGGCAGTGCGTTCAGCAATCTCAGCGCTTGTTTTGCCCCGCTGGTTAGCCTTACTATGCTTCTTTTTAGGTGGTGGCTGCTAGCGAGCCTTTAGAGGAACCTTAAATGGAGCGCCCTTGGGTAGTGATCGAAGCTCTGCCTGTCTACTTAAAATAGCTATTTGAGCCACCTTAAAGTCTTTAAATTTACCAGCAAGCTCGCCCATTTCTTTAGCAGGAAGGTCCTTAATAATATTAAGGAGGCGGAGAACTAATAGCCGGATCCTAGTAAGAGCTTCTAGGTGCTCTAGCAGAGGGTTGCCTTGGAACGCCATATCCTTAATATATCGCGGTTGCCAATCTGGAGTGGCAATTAGCTTTATTGCGACATACTAGTAAGGGTGGATTAAAGCCGGCGATATAGGAAGCCTCTACATTAAGCACCGAATAAGTATATGGCGATAGGGGAGACCATATTGGTAGGGGTCCTTGTAGTTGTAGTCGCCCTGCTTCCACTCCTGATCGGCCCACTCCTGCTTTTCCTTATTTGTTGAAGCCCTCGCGCCACGCATAGAGTTAAAGATTCGCTTAAGCGCGTAGTGTGTTACTACACCGTTAATCTGCGCGAAGTAGTGCTAAAAGAGATCTAGGGTAATAATTTGGGGGAGGGACGTTTTGGAGGTATATTCGGATTTGATTAATTCTTTACATAATATTAAAATCTACTTCTTTAGCTCAATTATAGTATCCTTAAGGCTTAATTAATAATTGGTAAAGCATTTTAATCCTCTATTAATACCCTCGCCTTATTAGCTTGCTACTGCGCCTAAGTTTAGAAGGTATCTAGTGAGGGAGTAAGCGGTTAAGGAAAAGTTGATATTAAAATAAGGTTTTAAGCTGGGGAACAGAATATTGTCAAGAGGCATTTAGATAAGCTTTACTATAGGCTGGCCTATAGTAAAGCTCATCCAAATGCCTTTTAACGGCATTCTGTTCCCTGGCTTAAAAGTTAAACTTACCTAATATAGTAGGTAATTATCTGGCTCTCCTTTTTAACGTATATAGTCTAAAACCATACCTTATCGCATGGGTGTAGCTTATTTAGGACTGCCTTTTAATTGGCTTCAAGCTCTACTACTGTTTTGGATTTTAGGTAGGGCTAAAATAGTTCCTTTACTACCTTCCTCTCTTCCGCTGAGTAGCCATGCGGCCTCTTAGCCTTTGTCTAGATCCCCTTATTAATCCGCTTCTTTATTGCCTTTGCGGCGTGCCACTGGCAGTACTGGAGAACTACTGTGATTAACTGCCCTACTAATAAGGCGGCTGTAAGGCCCTTACCAAAGTCGGCAATAATAACTTTAGGTAGCCGTTTCTAAAGCTTCTGCTGAGTAGACTTTAGGAAGAAGGCCTAATCTAGCTAAGACTTGCTCTTAATAAACAACTGCATTGCTAGAAAAGAGGACCCTGTATTGGTAATGCTAGTAATAATAGCCAATAAGAGCTTAGATTGATTGGTATTAAATATAGCGTCTATTTGGCAGCCAAAGTTGGTAATAAACCTTTACGCTAAATCTACCTAGATAGGAAGCTAGAACACAAGCTGCTGGAGACTCTAGGTAATTGGACGACCTAATTCTGGATTAATTATATAGGTATATTGAGACCGGTACTTAAATCCATGCTAGTGGAGAAGCAGCTCAAGCATATTAAGTACCTGCGACTGACCCTTAGCTCCACTAGGAAGGCCGCTTAACAATTGCGCTAAGCTATAGTATTTCTTCTTACTTATATGCAACTCCTGGGCAGAAAGTTGACGCTATGCAGTAAGATAGGTCTCTTGTGTTGCCCTAAGAGTATAGGCTTCCGCGGCTGCGTCTTTAGCCTCTAGTAGTTGATCCTGGTGGCCAATATAAGCAAGAGGATTAGCAACAAAGTTGTATGGACGGGCCTCTGGATTGTCTGGATCGCCATACTTGGCGCAGATAAGAGTCGCTACCCATCTATATACTAAGCCTATATGCTTAATAAGCTGTTTCTAGGCCACCTGAATAGTCCAGCCGCACCTTATCTAGTGCACCTTAGTGGCCTCTCGCTGACGGTTGCTGTTTTTGCTGTAAAAGTCGTCTAGTTTGTGGTAGTTTCGGGTATGCTTGCCATGGTGCTTATAGACGAAAATAGTGCGCGGCCGTAGAGTATCTAGGCCAGATACTGACAATTTAACGATAAAGAAACCTTTAGAGAATGTATAGTCCTAATATTGATTAAATGCGGCGTTAATATCCTTAAAAATTTCACCTGTATATGGCTCTAAAAGGTGTTGGGCCGGCATTGAGTTAACTACCTTTTTTACTACTGGTACTAAATTTAGGTGTAACTGGGGGTTTGGCTTCCACTCTAGACGCTTAATTTTAACTTCTGGCAATGGTGATTAAAGCCACGGTAGAAGAGGACTTGTAGTATAGTGTTCCAAGGCAGTGGAAGCAGCCTGATGTTTACGGCGGGTATAGGGTGGTGTTCTAGGTGGTGGTAGAGCAGGGAAAGGCTCCTTTGTAGAAGCCTGCATATCTACTTAAGATGCTGCCGGATGGTTCTGTACTGTAAACCAGAGCTTGCGGAGCTATAAAGGGCCTTAAGTAACCTTGTGTAAGGGAGTAGGGACGGTTTAATAAGGTGGTAGTGTATTAAAGAGCTTAATTGGATTACTCTGGCTATCACCAAGTTTTTAAAAAGGTGTAGCCAAAGGAGCACCCGAGGGGGCAGCGGATGTAGTAGTAATAGCTAGATGGGCCTACCTAGTCTACAGGAGCTCGTTAAGGTTAGAAAGGGACGAATTAATATTAAATAAAGAGCTATTAGCCATATTATGTAATAGGAAATTAATATAGGCTTAAAAGAGGTAGATTTGATATAGATTTGCGGTAATAATCCTTTAGAAATTAACTATTCTATACTCTAACTTCGGCCTTTAATTTTTTACCCTATACGGATATGTTCTCCACAAGCCGTTTAGGGCTTACTGTTAGTATACTAAACTGTTGATTTATTACCTTAGATAAGTATATATACCTTATGGTTAGTGGAATATTAAGCTATTTAGATTGCGGTAGATACTGGCTTTTTTAAAGTTAATTATACGTTGGTAATAGTGGCCCGTGCAAGCTTACTAATTGCTAAGTAATCTGGTTCTGTGGGATAGTTCTACCTAGAGACGCTCCGCTCTACGGCCCCTCTCCTGTAAGACACGGTCAGCCTGTTATAAGGAGACTCTTATAGGCAACGCGAAACGGGAACTGGCAGCAGTATAGGGTGTTGCGCCCCTATATTACTACTAGCCTCCTATAGGGCGTAGTGCGTAGTAGCTACTGCTGGCTCTAAGGACCTTACCCCTTAGCTAGGCCCTGACCCTTAATGCACCTAGTAGGTAGGCAGGATCACGTCCTAGCTGGAGAGACTACTACGTGGCTTAAGAAAACGGATGCGCGTGTTAGTATACCAATAGACAGAACCGTTCGCCTCTAGGGCGGTATGCCGGTAAGGTATACTTAAGGAGTAAATAGGAGTTACTTAGGCAGGGGAGGCTTTTAGTCCGGGCCTTAACTATAGAAGGTACCCAAGGCTTCTATATTGTAGGATGCAGCCACGACGCCCTTGTAGGATTACGCCAGTAGGCATATAAAAAGGGAGTTACAACCCCTAGAAGCGGCAGCTTATGCCTATACCGGCAGAAATAATAAAGAAAGGCGTAAAACTAGAGGCTATGGAAGGCTCCTAAGCCATACGAAAGCATACCAACTCTAGGAGGAGATTCTTATATAGACCGCTAGGGGGCAGTCTAGTACTTAGGTTAACCCCATTATAAAATATCCAAAAGAATGGTAAAACCCCCCATTAATTAGTAGTGGCAGCCAACTGCTTATAAAAAGCCCCCTAGGCCTTTAGGCCTAGGTAACTGGGACTAAATACTAGAAAACTGGGGTAGAGGCCTAGATAAGCAGACATGTCAAACTCTACTATATAACTACCTGCCCTTACGCACCGGCCGAGAAGCAATGCTCTCAGCAGCTGGCATAGAAAACTATAATACACTGCTCTCAACACAGAAAGGCCTCAAGGCGGCTACCCGGTGGCTCATTGGCCAAAATGTGCTAGACCAGTTCCGGGTTGTAAAGGAAATAGCAATGGAAAGCAAAGGGGCGAGTAACAGGCGCCCCCTAATAACTCTACAGGAGTAGAGTACAGTGTGTAATACTAGCGCGTCCGTAGGTTTGTTACGGTAGTAGTGGTTCCCAAGGAGGTCAAAAAGTAAGGTAGTAGAGCACCACTGGTAACTCGCAGGCGACTCGCAAGCGAGCCCTAAAAGGCAGGGAGACGGATCACGGGGTTTTCTCAAATAGAGTTTTCTCCCTATATGTATATAAGGAGTAGTCCGCGTGGGCCCAACAGGGATCCGAATCGGACGTTAAGTAATGAATAATAATAATAATACCTTATCGTTAAGACGCAGACTCTGACAGAAATCCCACCTTAATTGTTATAAGACGAGTCTTTAACGAGATTCCACGAGATTCTATAAGATTCCACCTTAATCTAATAACAAGGATAATTCTAACAACAGGATAATCCTAACAACAAAATACCATTTTAATCCCTCCTTTGCCTATTAGTTAAATAACTCTACTAATATCGAGCTCGTTAACAACGATCATCCTTAATAAGTTAGAAGACTGGGAGTAATAGCTATAGCAACTCCGAGCCCTTATAGATCAGCGAATTTGGGCCCATGTTGACCTAGATAGTGCAGCACCTTAACAAGGTCTACTACAAGAACCAGCCTATCTAGAAGTTACAGATTTTGATAAGAATGCAACCTTATATGCGCAGCTCTTGACGAATTAACAGAAAGCGTACAAGAACAGCAGACGATACTATAACTAGGATATAAAGTATTTCCTAAGATAGGAAGATTATCTTTAATAGATCCGCACCTAGATTACGTCTATAGTATTAATTTAGAAGAAGCTACTGCTTAACCCTTCCTTAACAGTTAAAGAATGGCTATCTCGGCTAAAGGAGAATACAGAACCTACCTCGTTGTTTATTAGAAAGAAGGTATAATACTAGTACACGAAAGCCCTTAAGGGGTTTAAACAGTTGTTAAAATTAAACTAATAGCTAGATTAATGGGAACACGCAATATCCCTAGGAGAGAAGTATAAGATCCTTTAAATGTCCGATAGTATCTGGCTTTAAGATTTGGTAGAAGTTATTCGACCTTTTAGCAACGCCTACTATATAAAGTACACTACCGAGTTAAATGACCCTTAGAAGTTGAGATCTTCTAAATACCGCAGAGTAGCAAAGGAGCTATAAGAAGGACTTAGAACACCCTTAAAGAAAGCTAATACTACTACAAAAGGCAGTACCTTTAATGCAGACTTTATAGAGCAAGCCACTAAGGATTACTCTAATACTACTAAAGGTTCACAAAGAGGAAAGGCCTTAGCATATAATAGATGCTTAAAGAGAGCCGGGACACTGGTGGATAAGGAGACGTCCTGCAAGAAGCCAATACCTGAGTGCTTAGCGTGCGGAATACGAGGACACTCCCTACGGGACTATTGGTATTTATTTAAAGACAAGAGACCTGTAGGAGTCACAATAGGAGATGCGCGCATTAATAGGGCACTAAAGAAGGTAGAAAAGAATAAGAATCTTACTAACTAAGTTGCGAAGATTAGACTTAAAGAATAAGAAGATAAGGCCTAATAACAACAAGATAAGAGCCAGGAAGTTAAGATTAAGGGAGAAGCTAATGCAATATTCCTAGAATTGTATTACACCGGTCAAACCTATCCACTAAAGCTATTAACTATTCTTGACTTAGGAACCACTCTCTATATCTTTAATAACCTCTCTCATTTTTATAATTTTAGGAAAGCTCTAAGACACAAATATGTTACCGCCGGCAGCTTAGAAGTGCCTATACTAGGCTATAGCGATGTCACTGTCCAAATTACAAAACTAGACAAGAGTAAGGGAACCCTACATCTTAAGGACGTTGCCTTTTATATGGACTTTAATATGAATCTAGTGTCGTTCTATCTACTTTAAAAATAAGGGTTCTACTGGGATAATAAAGGAGATAATAATCTTCTAGTTTAGAAGGATGACACGATCCTATATTAAATTAAAAAACATTACAGATAATAAACTATTAAATACGTCCAACTAGGAAGTTGATTAGCGTTCAATATAAGCCAACTGCTACGCCGCCAATAGAAGCGCAGAGCATTGTCAAGAGACGCTTATCTAGATTTAAAAGGTAATGCGCATTTATGGCATCTATATCTAGGTTATTCAGGACCTATAAGCCTTTATTATTTAGGTCTTAACGCCCTAGGAGTTAAGCTTTAAGGCCTAAAGATAACGGAATGTTAATATTACAGTCTTACCAAAATCAAGCGTTAGGTCTTAAGAAGGTTCTTAGAACAGAATATTAATAAACCTTATCTTAACCTCTATATTGACTAGACTGACCTCAAGGAAGCACATGCTAGATTTATACGAGTTATATTTATCTATAACACCTTCTTAGGGAGAACCTTCCCGTATTTTATAACAACGCATGGTAAAGAGAAGGAGACACTACAAGTGCTTAAAGATTTTATCTAATGGATTCGTCTGAGGTATAACCTTAAGGTTAACACTATTAAATTAGATAACAAGCTAGGGAGAAAAAGAACCCTTAAATAGCTATAGACCTAAGGGATTATATTTAAGCCTTTAGCGCCTTATACCCAAGCTTAAAATGGTACCGCCGAACGCTTAGGGGGTGTGATTATTAAGAGAGCATGTATAATAAGAATTGCTGCCAATCTACTACATAATCTATGGAAAGATATAGTTAACTATACAGTCTACCTTCGAGATTAAATGCCACGGGAAAGTAATGGTTGGAAATTACTATATAAAAGGTTTTATACCTTCCTAGCCAATGGGTTAAGAAAGCCGTAACTAGCGCACCTAAAAGCCTACGGCTGTAGGGCGTACGCGATAACGTTAGACGCCTAGCTAAAGAAAAAAAGGCTAAGTAAGCTAGATCTATAAGCCTATATCAGCTACCTTGTTGGCTATAACTCTACTAATATCTATAGGATCTGGATCCTATATAAAGGTATTATTATCTCTACTAGGGACGTTATCTTTAACAAGAAGACGTTCTTTAATGGCAAGTAAATAGGCATCTTAAAGGACCTACACGCTGAGTTAGACACGCTAATTAAGAAGATTTAACTCCCTAATACCCTAAATAAGAATAAGGTCCTTCTGGAAGATAATAAAGAAGTATTTAAACCGTTAATTTAAGAGGAAGACGACAACGTTAATAAGCTAGTTTAAACCTTTAATAAGTTAGCAGATTTTAAGCTTGTAAGAGCTCTTAAAGATGCGTATTATACGCCACCTCCAATAGAAGAAGACGAAGAATCTCTATATGCCTTTCACGTTGAGTATCCTATAAAGTTAGATGTATAAGGTACTAATTAGGACATTATTAGCTAAGTAGGAGACGGGTTTTACACTTAGGGGGTGTTTAACGACTTTATTAAGGACTTATTTAAAGAAGCCTGTGATAACAGGTTTGAAGACTTTGTTACTAAAAGAATTACGTTAGCCTATCACGGCGCCTTCTTAGCAGGAAGGAAGTTCAACCTTAATAGTTAACTTAACGACAGTAAGCTAAAATTAGGCAGAACACGCGATATTAGATTATATAGGAAGAACTTACCTCCGCTACCTCAGTCGATCCGCGACCTTAATACGCATCCTCTTTAAAATCAGTTCTAAGAAGCTTAACGAGCTTACCTCTAATCCTATTATCAAATAAGGTTATTTTAAGAAACAGATAAGAAGCACGCAAAGGGACAGTAGGTCCTTAGCTTAATATAGGTATTCGTCTATAAGATGGACAAGTATGGATTTCTCCAGAAATATAAGGCACAATTAGTAGTCTGCGGAAATTAATAGGCCCCAGGAGACCTACCTATGAGAGCTATTATATTAGCTAGTACAACCTTCTGAACACTTATAGCGATTACCGCAAAATTCAACCTAGAGATGATATAGATAGATACAGTTAATATGTTTGTCTATTGCGATCTTAACAAGGTCGTCTATATAAAGCTACCGCCAGGGTTTAACAAAGGAAAGACAGACAAAGTACTGCGCTTAAGAAAAGCCCTATATGGACTACAACGATTACCACTGTTATAGCAGAAGAATCTCACGAGCTTGTTAAACGAATTGGGTTTTAAAGAGGTACCTTAGGAGCCGTGTGTTATATTAAAAGGTGGAATAGTTATCTTTTTTTATATTAACGATATTGTCTTCTGTTACTAAAAGATAGATAAGAAAAAAGCTTAAGAAGCAATTAAGGAGCTAAGCAAGGAATACTAGATAAGTACCCTTAGCGAGCTAAAATAGTTCCTAGGAATCTACGTGCTATATAATTATAGCTAGAGGCTCCTGTGGCTATCCCAGGAAGCCTATATTAAGAAGATAGCTAACTAGTATAAGATAGATCTTAGAGGGCGTCTTCCAGACACTCCTATGGTAGAATTGGAACTCCTCCCTACTAATCACCAATTGATCTGTCTGACGCGTCCGTCCCCTGATATAGACCTATTAGTCCGCCCTATATCCCTACCAGCCTCTATAATGCTATATTAGAGAAAATTAGGTTTAGTACTCTATATAGCCACTATAACGCGTCCAGATATTGTGTTTGTAGTATTAAGGCTAGTAAGGTTTAATTAGGACCCAAGCCAAGAGCATTATTAAGCGGTAGACAGAGTTATCCAATACCTATATGGCACGAGAAGTAGAGCAATCTGCTATAGAGGAGATAAGGAAGGAATAAATAGTAGAGGGAGAGACAAAGGAATACGCAATAAAGGACGAGACAACAGAAAAGACGGTAGAGGTAAAGCGCAATTATTTATCTATGCCAGCAATGTATTATTCGCGGACAACTCCGTTGATAGAAAGAGCTCGTAAGGATATATTATAAAGCTATTTAGGGGGCTGATTGCCTGGAGAGCAACTAAGTAGGGTATAGTTACGACGTTAAGCATAGAAGCCGAGTTGTTAGCCCTATTATAAATAGTAAAGGAAGCTATCTTTACTAGCAGGCTGTTTAAAGCAATAATGTTACGCCTAAACGAGCCCTTAATTATTAAATGCGACAACACCTAAACGCTCTAACTAATTATAGAAGACATGGTAAAGCTAATCATAAAGCTCCGATATGTTAACATCTATTAATACTAGCTATATTAGGAATACGCAATGAGACGAGTACAATTTCAATGGATAGTGATAAAGGAGATAATCGCTAATGGACTTACAAAGGCCCTGCCTAAGCAGAGGTTTTAAAGTTTCGTTAATATAATTGGGATGGTGGATATTAAGGAGTAGCTAGATAAGGAGAAGTAACTAGAGGACCTAAGGGACGGTATTAGAGCAAGATAAAAGGATTTAAATAAGATTACGGTTTAATTAACTTATTAACGGACATAAGAAGGTGGCTAGCTTTAACCTTAAAGAGCTTAAAGCTAAGGGGGTGTATTAGATAATCTGTATTCTCTAAGGCGTGGGACACGTGCACGAGTTACATGCACGGGGCACATGTATTGTAAATCTCTTTATAGAGCCCTAGGGGCCCTAGGTTAAATAATAGACATTAATTAACAATCAAGTTAAGATCATCAATTAATTAACCCATTGTATTAATGAACTGCTCTATACGAACTTCGTGACAAAACTTACGTCCTATACTTATTTATTTATTGCTAAACTAAGCTACTGCCTTTTCCCATTAGTTTTCGTCTATTATAGGTTCTTAGGTATATCTTATCTCGTCTTAAGAGTCTTAAGCCTTTAGCCTTTTGCCTTTATTAAGTAGTGAGCTAGTACTAGCAGTTATCTACTTGCTTAATCGTCTTTAGATATTACTCCTTCTATTTTATAAAGTAATAGATGCCATATCTAATAGTATTGTAATACCTATTACTAAACCTCATTCTATAGTGGTCTTAGTCTCTACTTCTATTGCGTTATTAAGGTTTAAGTGCCCCTAGTTAGCCTCTCTTTATTCCTTATTACTATTAATTAATAAGTACTTTAACTCTATTGTTATTATTGCTAATCTTTATCCGTATATTACTGTAATATCTTAATCTAGCTTATAGAGTTAATTTTATTCTTTATCTAACTCTCTGGTTTTTTTAAGTCCTTTTAACTCTAGCTCCTATAGCTAATAGCTTATACCATACTTAGCGTCCTTATAAATTTAGTATGCCTTATTATAATAAAATGTAAAGTATTTAATCAAATTCTTCTTAGTCCCGCGCAACATCCCTATATCTATATTATTATACTTTAACAACCTAGTGTCCTTTACTATATAGTTACTCTAACTACCTCTATAGTCTTTAGCAAAATAACCTTATTTTCTATAATTTATATAAGCTCCTTTTTTAAACCATTTTTCTTATTATAAAGTCCGCCTAAACATCTTCTACTACTAAGATCCCTAGTTTAGCCTCTGCTCCTTAGTCTTATAATTACTTAATCCTTAACCTCTAGATTTCTATAGTTTCTTACTCCATTTTCTAAATTCTTTAGTACCGCTTAAGTCTATTAGCTCTGGCCCACCGTTCTATAGTTTCTAACTTAGTGTCTATTAATACGTGCTCTGCGCCTTATACGACTATAGAACTCTATATTGCCCTTTTTTGGCTTATTCCCTCTAATAGATCCTATTTATTACGGACGCTTTAAGTACGATGTTATAACTACTTAGAGAAGAGACAGAAGAAGCTAGTTGGTTAATAAGAGCATGGTCCACAATGGATCTAGTGGAACCATATGACGAGGAATGGTAAGCGAGTCACGTAGTATTATATGTAGTGTACGTGGTGTATAAAGGGAACGCATATATAATGAGTATAAGGCGTACCTTATGTATAAGGAGAGTTTCTTAGGAGTATGGATGTGTATTTAAAGGACCATAGTCCCTATCTAGATAGTTCCTTTCTTTATAGTGAATCTCAGAATACAATTAGAGTTAATCTATTAGGCAACCACTCCACACCAGTTGTTATCTTATACTATTACATTATTAACTTTATTTAAATATTTACACACCTAGCCTAATAATAAGTCCACCATAGTTCCTACTACAAGGCTTTATTACACATTTACTACCTAGTTATAGTATTAATAAGTTAAACAGTATGCCACTAAAAGCACCAGTTATGTTGACGCCGACAGCGGCAACCACCTTAGGTACTAGCAAGGACACTAGCATAAGGGACACTAATTTACAACTAGTTACAGTTAGACAGTTATAGGAAATAGTTAACTAGCTACAGGGTAATAACAAGGTACTCAAAGATAGGATCAATGGCATTAGAGCAGCAAAGGTTAAGTTACCATCAATTAAACGGTTTTTAGGTAAGAAGTCAAAACTTAAGGGGTTTCTAACATAAATGCACTTTAAGGTCATGCAGGAGGGAGCAAAGTTAGCAATAACTATGGATTAAGTAGCGTACGCAGGACTGTTCTTAACAGAAAGGGCACTTAAGTGGTTTAAACCTTACCTTACTAAAATCCAGGTTTACGAAATAATAACTACTAACCAAGATGTCCGGTATATGTTCTTAAGTTGGAACGGGTTTGCGGAGAGACTGATATAAATATTTAGAAACCTAGAAGCAACAACTATAGCGGAAAGAATGCTTTAAAATATAATATAACGCACTTTAGCAATTAAGTACACAACGCAGTTTCAGATACTCGTAATATAGGTTAAGTGGAACGACAAGGCGCTTATGGTATAGTATAAACAGGGACTTAAGGTAAAAGTCCAGAACGCGATTATCCTAATAGAAGATACGGAAAGTCTAAGAGATTTAATAGATTAAGTGATAAAGATTGACAATAGGATCTATTAAAGGGAATAAGCTAAGAAAGGGCAAAACAGAGTTCTATAGTCGTATAAGGCGCAGAACACACATTAACAGACACAAAGTTATAAACCATAGAATGGGCCGGAGCCAATGGACTTAAGCGGCACCAGAGAATCTAGAAGATAGAGTAAGAAACTATGGAAACCTAGAGGTTAAGGATTAAGTAATTATAGGACTAGGGAGCAGAGGCTAAATTAGGGATCTTAGCAGTAGAAGACGTTTAGGCGAACTTTATAATAAGAAGAATGGTTTAAAAAAGGAGCTTATATAAATTGCGGAAAATAGGGTTATTTTGCCAGAGACTATAAAGGTGGTTAGAGTAACCACATAGTAAAGGGTATTAGGTTGTTAGAGTATAATAACGCGGATATAGGGATGTTACGCGGGACCAAGAAATATTCAATTAAACATTTTATGTTTTGTTATAATAACGTATACTAAATTTATAAAGACGCTAAGTATAGCGCAAGCTATTGGCTACAGGAGCTAAAGTTAAAAAAAACTTAAAGAAACTAGAGAGTTAGATAAAGAACAAGATTAACTCTATAAGCTAGATTAAAATGTCACAGCAATATATAGACAAAGATTAGCAACTATAATAATAAAGTTAGAGTACTTATTAATTAATAGCGATAAAAAAGAAAAAGAGGCCAACTAGGGGCACTTAAACCTTAATAATGCAATAGAAGTAGAGATTAAAACCATTATAAAATACGGTTCGGTAACGGGTATTATAACACCATTAGATACAGCATCTATTGCTTTATAAAACAGAAGGAGCAATATCTAAAGATAATTAAGCAAGTAGATAACTGCTAGTGCTAGCTTACCACTTAATAAAGGCAAAAGGCCATAGGCTTAAGATTCTTAAGAAGAGATATAAGACGCTTAAGACTCTTAAGACGAGATAAAATATACCTAAAAACCTATAATAGACAAAAACCAATGGGAAAGGGCAGTGGCTTAGTTTAGTAATAAACAAATAAGCATAGGACGCAAGTTTAAGAACTATAAGTTTGGGGCATTAGGAAAATATTCGTAGGCTGGGTTTCAAGTCAACTTTGCTAAGCGCGTTTCGCGTAATTGACATGCAATTTGACTAACTCGACACGCAATTAACTAACTTGACACGCAATTGACCAACTTAACATGCAACTTAACTAACTTAACACGCAATTAACCAACTTGACACATTTAAAAGTTAAATAATATGCAGTTGACTAACTTAATAACTTTAAAAGCTAACTGCACATTCCTTGACATGCAATTAACATATTCAAAATTTAAATAACACGTAGTTGACTAACTTAACAACTTTAAAAGTTAACTGCACATTCCTTAACATGCAATTAAGGTAATGTAATATATTATTTTAAAGTTGTATGCCAATTGCGCAAATGAATTTTTACTATTTTCTTAGCCTGTAGTATGCTAGCTTATAACATATTATATATTAAAATTAAAATAATTTTATACAATCTTATATAGTCCCATATAGTCTTATATAGGTTTATTATTATATTATATATTACAGGTTCTATACTAGCTTAGCTGCTTTTGCTATTTATCCTAGCTTCTATATAATAACGTAATGCGAGTTCCTTCTTTAAGAAAGTTGTCTAAGTATAGAGTATTATATTGGTCCCAATCAATATAATTATTAACGTAGTATAAATCTGGATAAGAAGTAGCGGCTAAAACAATATACGCGCTTTGTAGAATAGATGGCATTAAATAAAAGCAACTACCTCTAAGTACTTGTCTAGTATTTACGCTTAAGCGTAGCTACCTTTTCACCTTAACTATGCCGTGTATTGGATGCGGCAGTTTATAATTTAATGGCTAAAGCAGCTCTACTATAGCTCTAGTATACTGCATATATACACTATACTTATCTAACCTTTTAATATCTAGAATAGTAACAATTGGCTAAAGCTGGCCTATAAGTCTTCTACCTAACGGCATGCGGCCCTTTCTAATATGGTCGCCGTTATCTATATACTCTTAGACCCATATATAATCACGCCTCTACTAGTTAAAACATTACTAATTTGGTATACAACGTACTACCTCACTAATTTGGCCCTTAAGGTTGGTTATATTTTTTCCATCTTGTTTCTAATAGTAGATAGATGGATATATTTTAACAAGCAGGCGCTTAACCTATAAGGGGTCCTTCTTTTTCCGGTCTATATTGGAGTTCTAGATATGTTTGCCTTATAGTTTTCGCCTACACTCTTAGACAAATACTATAATGGCGTCTAGAAACCCTGGGATTTTATAGCAGTTTGCCATATAAGATACATAAAGCCACATCTTTAACCTAAGACGCCTCTAGATAAGATCTATTGCCCCATCTATATCTTCTAAAGGCCACTAAAGCTTTGCAACTGCTAAATGCTATATTAGTTAAGTAACCTGCACCTCTAGACGCTAGGAAAACTGTAGTATAGAATTACTATTTATAAAAGCTATTTCGTCTTCTATTGCTAGTACTGCTACCTATCTTAAATTATAAAAGCAGATTTAAGATAGCGAATCCTGTTTATTTGTTAAGTTATAAAACGCCTTAATAATATAACGGTGTCCAGCTTCGCTATTTATGCCAGTGTAGTACCTATCTACGTATCCATACAGGCGGATATTTTCCTCAAAATGTATAAGGGCATGGAATTTTGGTATATTAAAATGGCCCATATTAGAATTGTTTGCCTTTAAATGGAAACTTTAAAACACGCCTTTAAGCATATCAATTTAATATAGGGCGTGGTGCATATATCATAGTGTCTTCTTATTGTGGGTGCAATACTAAGCCATAATAACAAAGTTATATACGGCTCTTATAAAATGCATAGCATATAGTTCCCTAAACAACAGCAGTGGGGCTAGTATAGCAACAAGTTAACAAACTATAGCTTTTTATTTATTACCTATCTATTAAGTAACTTTACTAAATAACAGATTATTAAACCGTTTTAGCCCTATAAAAGCCAGGACTTGTCTAAAACGCTAATTAAGCTAAGCCTCTACAGATATATTTGTTGTGGTTGTCTTTATCCCTCTTCTCTTTTTTTTTTAGCTAGATAACATTGCCTACCAGTTTCCATACCCATTTAATAAGTTATATAATAATACCCTTTAGAAGCTGATGTAGAATATCTACTATTATGCCCTTATAGATGTTAAATAGGTAATGGTGCCATGTAAAACATTCTACTAGGTATACCCAGTTGTTTAAGGATAGAAGAATGTTCTCTAGTTGCTAGCGTTTAATTTGTCTTCTTGTCTCCTTATAGGTATATGGCGGGTATTATTTCTTAGTTAAGTTTTTACGCTTTAGAGGGGGGACCTAGCACATAGTGCAGTGCTGTTGGCTTTTAACACCTATAAGCAGCACTTGTTCTTTATAGTCTGCTATTATTCCATATATAATTGGATAACATTGTTGCACAAAATTATCCGCATATTAAAGGTCTACGCCGCTTTCTGTAAAATGCTTAATTACTATTATGTTTTAGTTAATAGAATATAGCATTAGAATACTAAAGCAGGACTTATGTTTAAGTATAGTTCTTATCGCCTTATAATATGCTTTACTTTTTATATTATTATCCTTTTCTTTAATAACTGGTATAAAGCTAATAAGGGTATTTGTGGGGGATGTCTGTTGGCGCTGAACTTGTCGGTTAAGATTACTGATGGTAAGATATACCAGCCAGGCCAATTTATTGCTATGGTGCATTATTAGCTGGGTTTTATTAACTACTATAAGTATAGGAACTACTATAGCACCGCTAGGAAGCTTGCCTTATATCTCCTACCACTAGTTACCGCTATATAGTTTATTATAGACTTAGTGGTTGTTAGCATTGTAAAGTCTCTTTAGTGCATATACCAGTGCATCTTTAAAGGGTCAATGGCCAATTAGAAAGGTAATTACATTTATAATATCCTAGTAAAGAATATAGTATTCCCTCTGCTTAGAGCCTTTAATGTTTAATTCCACCTTATACTCTAATTGGAGCTATTATTTGTCTTATATGCCAAATGGAATAGTGGTGATTAGTTCCTCCCATTAATTTGCAGATTAGAAGCTAAGTAGGCCATAAAGTGGGCTAAGGCGGATGTCTTTAAGCAGTGCGTTAATGTCTCCCTTTATACAGCAAATGTGGTACAGCTATATTAAAAAGGCGTAATCAAACTCCAAATAAAAAGGATTGTATGGTATACTTTGGCTATTGTTGTGTTATAATATAGTAATATCTAAAATTATCTGGTTAACTTACTGCACATTATTATTAGTCTTGCATAAAATTGGTTTGCCCACCTTTATATTCTTAGTTACTTTAAATGTCTCTACTCTAAGTAATAATAATAACAATAGGACGCTTTTCTGATGTGGTATACTGTATAAAGGCACCAGATGGGCATTCTGCTTATATTCTACCGCCACCAGAGCGTACTTATTGGTATTTATGTTTATACCATCTAGTTGCGATCACGCGTTATCTAACCAGTAAGAGTGGTAGAATTAATTGCGAATTATAAGCAGTTGGGCCGCAATAAATGTGCGAGTGTTATATCTCTCTTCGCGTGCTTTTTTATAGACGTGTTGGTAAAGGCCGCCGTAACTCTTAGGGGTATAAGAACACTATAGATAGCTCCGCTGCATTGTCGCTAATTGTATATTAAACAATGTGGTATTATTTCCAGGCGTAAATAGTATATATTATAGTACTAACGGTTAATTGCCGGTATTTAATCTAAGTGGCTTTACTTTATAGCTGCCAAGAGTATACCTCTTATTTTCTTGCTAGAACTAGTTATGCTAAAGCATAAGTATAACTAGCCTAACACTAAGTTTAAGGACTTAAAAGAGTCTAAGGCAGCCAAACTGGGCGCTAAAGCGCAAGTATAACTAGCTTAACACTAAGTTTAAGGACTTAAAAGAATCTAAGGCAGCTAAAATGGACGCTAAAGCGCAAGTATAACCAGCTTAATACTGAGTTTAAGGACTTAAAAGAGTCCAAGGCAGCCGAACTGGGCGCTAAAGCACAAGTATAACTAGCTTAACACTAAGTTTAAGGACTTAAAAGAATCCAAGGCAGCTAAAATGGACGCTAAAGCGCAAGTATAACCAGCTTAATACCAAGTTTAAGGACTTAAAAGAGTCTAAGGCAACCAAACTAGACGCTAAAGCGCAAGTATAACTAGCTTAATACCAAGTTTAAGGACTTAAAAGAATCTAAGGCAGCTGAAATGGAAACCAGAGGTGTTAAAAGAAATTCTAGAAATAAACTTTTAAAAGCCATTAAAGATAAGCAGTTAGCCTGCGAGACATGGGCTATCTATTTAGTTACTTCACAGGCTTTAAATCTATATTGTTTCCAATACCCATTATCCAGCCTGGCCCTTTAGCGTTACCCTAATAATAAATATAAGACTTCTGGGCAGCAGCTTAAGTTGGATATTAGTTAAAACTCTACATATCTAAGACCGGATGTTGTGGTTCTAAGTGCTAACTCATTTAGCTATCTCAAATTGATTAGCACTACCCTTAATCTTCCGTTTTTTCTTACTATGGCTTATATAGAAACAATAGGATCTGTAGGTCTAGATAGCTAATATCGTCAAGCTCTATAACATTGGTAGTAAATAATATCTTTGCCGTAACTGTGGTCCTGTAGCCATTACCTAAGAATACTATATATTATTGTTTAGATGGATAAAGGGTTTTTAGGTACTATTAAGTCTTTAGTTCACAATATCCAGTTTAGCTGCTTTAGACTCTTTAAGTCCTTAAACTTGGTGTTAAGCTTAGTGTCAAGCTGGTTATATTTGCGCTTTAGCATCCAGTTTGGCTGCCTTAGATTCTTTTAAGTCCTTAAACTTGGTGTTAAGTTAGTTATACTTACGCTTTAGCGTCCAGTTTAGCTGCCTTAGACTCTTTAAAGTCCTTAAACTTAGTGTCCTATTAAATAGATATATCAGCATAAGCCTATACACTACTAGGGTGCGGAGAGCTAAAATACAGTTAGAGCCCTTTGAATGATTTGGCAGAAAAGAACAGGTTATTTAGGTTAGCCTATTAATCAGCCAGCATAACCTTAACATCCTACCCCAGCTTGTAAAGATTAGGGCTATCTCCACCCGGTATACTACCATTAATCTATATATTAGCATCTCCCTTATTTATAGCGGCTAAAGAAGCTTTAGGTATCTAGTCTTTAGAAGGTATTATAATGCGGCTTTTAAGAGAGCCTACTCCGCGCTAGGGCACTAGACGCTATATTGTAGGTAGAGCTTATAGTAGTTATGCAAGGCAGGATATATTTCTAGGCAGTGTGTATTTAGAGAAATTAAGGCTAAGGCAAGCTTAATATAGCTGTGTTTTTAAAGACAAAGAGGCTATAGTGTTGGTTTAGGCGGCTATAGAAGTTTAAAAGATTAAGTAAACAATGGCAGGAAAAAAAGGTGTGTAAATAAGAGTATAGTGTTACAGGGCTAGAGTAACAATAGCTGTGTTATAGATGGCTTAATATGCAATTTGGACTATAGGACCTATATACAAATAAGTCTAGCAAATATCTTTAATATAAAGCGTAGTAGCCATAAGTGGGATCTAGGATACTAGTTTTGGGTTGCCTATGCAGTAGACATAACAGCTTACCAAAAAAAAATTGCTTTGTCAGTAATATAGCTTAAAAATGGGTTATACTTTAGGTAAAAGGGCATCCTAAAGCCTTATCTTACGCTTGTGGGATAAAATACTATATTATATTTCACTTTGTTTTGTATAATCTTAGACTTTTTATAATGTTTTAGATTATCCCCTTACCTCTCTTTACTATGCACTTTACCTTATCTTATACTTATGAGATAAAATACCATATTATATTTTACTTTTTTTTATACAATCTTGGACCTTTTATAATGTCTTAAATTATCCCCACCTCTCTTTACTATGCATTTTACCTTACCTTGCTATTTTAGAATAAAATGCCATATTATATTTCACTTTTTTATACAATCTTGGACATTTTTTAATGTCTTAAATTGTCCTAAACTTGTTCCCCTACCTCTCTAGAGCTACTTTACTAACTAGTTACAACATAAAGAATAGAATTATCAGCTCTTTTATTGTTATGTATCTAGTCTAGTTGCTTAAGTGTACCTATTAGGACATCATTATCCTATCTGTAACTCTTTGGCTTCCTATATAATGTATACAATAATAACATTCCAAGGCTTCTACTGCGGGTTACACTTATTTTTATATGCCTTGCTATTTACATCTTGCAATTTTATTCACTTAGTTAGCAGCGTAAATCTTATATCTTATCTCGCCACGCACCTTTCGTTCCGTTTCTTACTCTAAGTCTTATATTTCATTTTACTGCCCATATTAAAGCTTACATCTTATCCTACTTCTTGCATTAAGACTTATATTCTGTTCTGTTCCTTATATTACTCTTATATCACTCTTATTAGCATACGCTATTGTCTTAAGTTAACACCATTGGCATACCTTCTTATTATAACTGTTAGGATTGTCTTATTAGATTGTTAGTAATTGTCTAATATATTATCCACTCTACTGTCTTTGTAAGTCACTCCATACCATTCTATATAAAGCTTTCACCTACTTATAAGTATATAGGGTTCCTAACTACAATAGCGGCGCCACACCCAGAATCTAGTTGGTACTTAACTACTGTAACTAATAAGAACTTATTGCAAATAAGTGGTCTAAAGCTGCAGCAAGGACTTATAATTAACGAAAAAATATACAAAGAAATCCTCTAATACTGTGCTAGCGAAACCAACAAAGCATCTAGTAGTACGTTGCTAGCGTCCAGGCCTATACAAAATAGAGTTAAACATATAGTCTTTAACCTTCTTAACACTAAGTATAGGCACATATTTAAGAGATCCGATCTGCTATTAGAGTTCAAAGCTTTCGCTATCGCTGCCAAAAAATCTATATAGTAACACGTAACGACTAACAGACGTAGAGGCATAGAGGTTATAATGGCTGATGCTATTTAAAAGCATGGCGCCTTATCTTCTAGAGAGCAGTCTGTTAACTTATCTAGATTAAGGGCAACCTCTAAGGCTGCCCAAGTGCTTAGTGGTCTATCTATTAAAGTCCTATAATAGCCAAATACTACACCTATACCATTCTATAAAATAAGCTTTACTATATATAGTTACCTAGACAAACAGCCATTAAATGGGGCCCCTATTCTATACGGATTTGCATTAAAAACTAAGTATAAGCATCTGTTGTCCGATTCTCTAGAGAAAATTAATACATATTACTGTGGATATGATAAGCTGCAGGCCGCAATAAGTGGAAACTTCTCAGCGGATAAATATAGGGATGGCTAAACTATAGTAGATCTAACCACTAGTATACTAATTCTCAACTATATAAACCTGGTATTTACGGTACTTTCTATAAAGAAGGCCGGACTTAATATAATTATAATTAGAGTTAAAGATCCCAATTGGATTATAAAGCGTAAGAGACTTTATAATTTATATAAGATTGTATAATATTATATGGATTTGTCTAATATACGTTTATAGGCACAAGATTTAATAAGGGTAATTCCGAGTCCGACTCTAACCCTAATATTGCACAGCTAGTGCCAACTAGGAGAAGAACAGGTATACCTACTTTAGGTCGAACTAGTTATAAGCAGTTAAGCCCAGAGTTCACGCCACCTATACCTAAGCAGTTAAATCCAAAGCCTATATCAACCCTAAAGTCCACGCCACCTATACCTACTAGTGTATTATTAGCCATACGGCCAGCTATAATCAAAACTGCTTATAGCTGGACCTATGGTAGTAAAGACTAGCCCCTACTAGATAAATTGGAGCTCTTAAAAGGCATGGATCTAGACAAAGTGCAAATATTTAAGATAATGCCATGGGATAAAATAAAAGGATGGTGTAATAAATGGCCAAAGTCTAATCACAAAATGTTTATTAATATATTATTTAAGGATATAAATAATAACCCTAACCTAATTTGTATTAGGGAAATTAATCTTAACCGTATATAGGAGCGCCGCCACTTCAATGCCTTAATTAACCCTATTTTAACTAATAAGGAACCAGAAGATAAGCATAAGAATAAAATTAAGGAGGTTAATTAGGAAGTTAATCACCTAAAGGATGTGCAAGAAGCATACATTAACCTAGTATTATGGGTAAAGGCACTGCAGTTCCTCTTATTTCCGTTAACTATTTATAATACTCTTTAAGACGCAACCTTCCACTCACACGGCATAAAAAAGGGTAAAGCTATATAGACATATTAGCTGCTTATGGTTACCCATGCTCTTCTTAATTATACAAGCCTAGGTAAAACCTTTTTTACGGATACAATAGGTTTAGGCAAGACACTTTAAATGCTTTTAATCTGGTATACTGGCGTGTTAATAACCAAGATCAACCTTAACTGGCTTAATTAGAAAAATTAAAAAGGTAGAGATGAAAGTCTTTACCTTGCCCTTAGCATGGATAAACACCTATAGCCGCCTAACGCCCAATGCCTAAGTTAAATAGATAGCATGCCACAGTGCTGTTGTGTTAAGGGAAGTATTACCAGAAAATTTCTTAACCGGCTAGTAAGACCAACTATATATATTACTAGACAGAATCTACTGCCCTAAGCGGTTAAAGACGTTAAATTATGGTTTGAGACCTTAGAATTAAACAATTTTATTCCTAAAGGCAAACTACAAGTCCGCGTACGCTATATAGCTTTTATTAGATCTAGCATAAAGAAGTACAATTTTACGGATAAAGATAAAAACATTCTTAAACCTATAAAATATAAAAGAGAAGGCAAAGTGGTCTGGAGGAAAATGGACCTAAGATCGGCTTTATATCTTATAATTACAACCTTATAAACTTAGGCAACAACCTAGACCACTTAGGAACAGCATAAGACTATTTTTAATCTCCATGGAGACGATAGTCCTTATTATATTGTTAGTGGGATTCTTGCCAATAAGTTCTATATGGACAGGTTAGAGATAGGTTATCTAATAAAAATAGTCAAACAAGTGTATAATGATTAAGTAGTATTTCCTCGCTTCCTCTACCTAGGCCGGTCTTATAAGGACGGCAATAGTAAAATAACCTACTACATCTCTTAACCTTCAGCAGTGTTTACTTCCGGTATGCCAACTAGTAAAGGTTTTATAAGTCTAATTCCCGCCTTAGAAATTTTCAGGGCCCCTAATTAGACGGATTTCCCATCTACAAAATTAATTAATAATCGCAATATTGAAGCGTTAATTAAATATAAAAAGCTTAGAGCAGCTAATTACTCTTCTCTTTTAAACAAGGTTATTATAGGCTTTAAAGAATGCTCCTCTTTAATTGTAAAGACGTTAATTATATATAGGATGGGGGAAGACCGATGGTTTAATAGGAGGGTAATTAATAAGCTACCACTAGTTGTCTACCAAGTCTACCATATAATGAACAATTTAATATTTAAACTGTACATTAAGAAGCTCTAGCGTGGAGCATCCCTAGGTGCTTTTAAATAGCTAAATAAAGCCTTTAAACAATGGCAAGCTAAAGGAAGAAAAGGAGAAGAACCCGTCTTTAATATATATCAATTTCTAGAGGGAGCCAGTCGCTTATTAAAAAATTTTGCTATCTTTCTAGGCCTAGCTAAGGTAGGAGATAAGTGGCAGGATGCGTAGTGGAAGGATAAAACAAAAGTTAGAATAAAGCCAAGGTGGACAGTTAACAAGTTTCGCAGCAAAAAATAGGATAAACCTTTGGATAAGAATCCGCTTTAGAAGAATTGGAGCATAATTGCTAACTCTGGGAAACTAAAGCAAATTATAAAATATGTTAATAAAGTACTTAAAAAGGATCCTAATAAGAGACTACTGTTTAGCAGTTACAAACCAGCAGTATATACACTATTACGCCTTATAAGTTAGCCATTATACTAGTGGTAAACTATTACTAATAGTATAATATAGTATTTCTATAGAAGGCTCAGCCAGTTTAAATATTTAACTATTTACTAGATAGAGTCTAGGATATTCTTAAAAGACCAGGAGGACATCTATAAAGCGTTTTGTATTCTAATAGGTGGTCCTTATTAGAATAATATCGTCTAGTTTCTTATTATTAACCAAAGGGTTAAAGGAGAGGATGTGAATTTAGTCTCTACGTATAGAGTCCATCTACTTAAACTGGTGACAATAGTAGATATAGAGGTGCAAGTATTTAGCTAAGCTGCTAGATCTAGATAGTCTGCGCCAGTAGTCACTATATTAACAACGTATAGTATAAATAAGTGGAACCTAATTAATATGGTTATGTTAACAAGGCATACAATAACTAAAAGGATAATAATTAACAAGTTCCACAAGGTGTTTAAAACCTAACCTACTTAGTAGGCTAATAATAATGTAATGGAAATAGCGTAGCTGGTGCAGTTAGAGCAGCAATCCCCTATAATAAGAGTATGTCTTAGTATAACGCACACATATGTAGACAATATACAACTATTTAATATTTTGTGATACATTATCTTAATATTAACCACTATATAATGTATTAGCTACCTAGTTAAGCCAGCCACCCAGTCAAGCCACCCCTATTAAAGATTTAAATAAAAATTTAAATATGGCTGCTTATATATAGAGGCATTCCATTTATAATATTTTAAAAGAAGTATTATATATATTTAAGCCAATAAATACTTAATAAAAGCCTATATTGACCTAAAAGGGACCAAATTAGGCAATAAATAGAATTAATAATATAATACTTTTTTAACAATATTATAAATTAAATAATTTTATATATAAGCAGCTGAACGGATGCGCGTGTCGGTGTACCAACAGACGGGACTGCTCGCTAGGGCGGTACGCCGGTAAGGTACGCTTAAGGAGCAAACAGGAGTTACCTAGGCAGGGGAGGCTTTTGGCCAGGCCTCAACCGTAGAAGGTCTATACGCCCAAAGGTAGGACGACACTAGAAAACTAGGGTGGAGGCTTGGATAAGCAGGCACGTCAAACTCTACTATATAACTACCTGCCTAGGGGATAGGCTTCGTCGATAATACAAACCTAATTACATATGGGCCAATAGCCGCAGAGAACTGCAGGACACTAGAGAAAGCCCACAACACCTATATAGAATGGGCAAGACGACATAGAGTCCAATTCTCACCAGAGAAATACCAGCTAATCTATTTTATAAGAAAACGTAACCAATCTGCAGATCTTTAGCATATAATCCATATCCAAGGCTTTAGGGGTCAACCGGTTCAAGGCCTAAGGGTATTAGGAGTGTGGGTAGACAGCAAGCTCCGGTAGAGCGCACATGCGGCGCAAGCGGCCCGTAAGGGCCAAGCACAGTATATCACCATATCCAGGATCATTAATTCTATATAGGGTCCATGCTTCTAGAGGTCACGCCTACTATACACAGCAGTTATCCGGCTAACCATGACGTATAGATCTAGCATTTGGGCCACTGGAGAAACCAAGAAAGGCCCCCCTAAATCACTCCTTAAACCACTCTAAAAGGTCCAAACAGCCTGCCTTAGGAGTATAACAGGCAGGTATAAGCGAACGGCCACAGTACTACTTAAGAAGGAAGCTAATATTCCCCCCCTATAACTATATATTAAAGCCAATGCAATGTAAAGGGTATAAAAGGAACGAAACTCTAACGTTATAAAGTATATTAAGACACGCCTAAATAAACTATAGAGGGACCCTAGGGTGCCCTATAGGAGAAGGAACTAACAACCCCAAAGTAGGGAAGATATATTAGGAAAACAGGTAAAGAAAGTAGAAGAAGAATAATGCGGCGCTAGGGCCTAGGCCCATATAGAGAAGGAAGGGAAACGCATAAGAGGCCAGCAAAGACAACAGTAAGGGAGAGAAAGGAGCCAAAGTAGAGCATAAAAGAGTACTAGAAAACCATCTACTATAATATAATACTGGTTAGACTGACGCTGGAGAGATAAATGGGAGTTAAAAGTATAGAGGCAGACTTAGGCAAGGGGAACCTAAGCCATAGTATGGGTAATACTATAGGGGGTAAATACCTAAGGGCTCTAAGAGGGCCTAACAAAGGCAGAAAATATAATAGCAACACTCTTAAGGACAGGAATAATAGGACTAAAAGATTGGCTTTACTGGGTAGGTGTCCCAGTAGGTAGCCTAAGGTGTAAATATAGCTGGCTAAGACAGACACCAAAATATGTAATACTATTATGCCCCTTACGCACCAGCCGAGAAGCAATGCTCTCAGCAGCTAGCACAGAAAACTATAATACACTACTCTTAATATAGAAAGGCCTTAAGGCGGCTACCCAGTGGCTTATTAGCCAAAATATGCTAGACCAGTTCTGGGTTGTAAAGGAAATAGTAATAGAAAGCAAAGGGGTAAGTAATAGGCGCCCCCTAATAACTCTACAGGAGTAGAGTATAGTGTGTAATACTAGCGCGTCTATAGGTTTGTTACGGCAGCAGTAGTTCCCAAGGAGGTCAAAAAATAAGGTAGTAGAGCACCACTAGTGACTTACAGGCGACTCGCAAGCGAGCCCTAAAAGGCGGGGAGACGGATCACGGGGTTTTCTCAAATAGAGTTTTCTCCCCACATATATATAAGGAGTAGTCCGCGTGGGCCCAATAGGGATCCAAATCGGACGTTAAGCAATGAATAATAATAATATATATAAGCAGCTAGAGCCCTAAAAGGCGGGGAGACGGATCATGGGGTTTTCTCAAATAGAGTTTTCTCCCCACATGTATATAAGGAGTAGTCCGCGTGGGCCCAACAGGGATCCGAATCGGACGTTAAGCAATGAATAATAATATAAGCAGCTATATTTAAGCTTTTATTTAAATGTCTTTAATAGGGGTGGAGTTATAAATGGCTAAAGTTAGTAGTGTGTTTTAGGTGGCTTAACTAGTGGCTTAACTAGGTGGCTAATATGTTAACTAAACCTTAGAAAGTTTAAATTTGGTTTGGATTAATATTACTCCAGCTACTAACTACCTTAATACCTGTTAAGTTATCTAGCCTATAACCCTACCAACTCTTATTCCTAGATATACATTAACAATTCCTATTAAGGTGTATTCTCTTTACTAATAGACTATATATATATGCTATCTTTATTATTCTAAAAGCCTAATTAGTATATAAGAGAATCCTCCCGTAACCAAAAGCTCCCTCTATATCTTAAATTATTATAAAAAGTAAGACGGCATTAGAACAAACAAACTAATGTTTATAACTACCGCTTTTATCTGCTAATTGCACAGTTATAGCGTATATACGTAGTTGTCTACTATAAGGGGGAACCATTAGTGGTGGTTTTTAAGATCTTACTATCCTGTATAAAAACTTTTCACTACTACCTATAACGTCTTAACGACCACCAGCTCCCACCTATATACTGTACAACGTCTATACAAAATCCCTAACAGCAAAGAAAAGCGTACCCTAATTATTCTATTTAATCTGCCTTTTACCTTTTTCTATAGGTGCAAGATATCAAATCAACCCATAACACAATGCTAACTGGAATAATTGGCAAACCTAGCTCTGTTAGATAAATGTGCTTAATTATAAGGACTAAGACCCTATTGCTATTAAGCCTGTCATACTATAAAATAAAAGGCCTATTATTAATATTAGTACGTTTTAAAGGCACTTTATTAGCCGGCACTAATAGACATAAGTTAATAGACTACCTACCACTTTATATTTAACGGGTTTAAAAACAATAAGGCAAAATATACTGTTATTTGTCGTGCTCTTACCAACTATAACATTCAATTCATTATAGGCCAGAAATTTAACCTTAAAGACAAGCGAAAGGCAGACTTTTAGGATATGTTAGACATGTTACAGACAAAACCTTTATATAGCCTATCCGCATTAAAATACCTTAATAGCAGTACTATACTATTGGATTTTGCTATTAGGCATTAGAGTAACCAAGTAACCTTAAATCTTCCCCTTGTTGCCCGGCCCTGAGCCTTATTACATTGCTAAGACTTATTGCATTGTTAAGTTTTATTATATTGCCACTAAGCCTCATTATGTTGCCAAGCCTTATTGTATTATTAAGCCTCATTACGTTGCCAAGTCTTATTGCATCACCATTAAGCCTTATTATGTCGCCGAGCCTTATTACATTGTTAAGCCTTATTGCATTGTTAAGCCTTATTGCATTATTAAGCCTCATTATATTGTTGAGCCTTATTGCATTGTCAGGTCTCATTACATTGTTAAGCCTTATTGCATTGTTAAGTCTCATTACGTTATCAAGCCCTATTGCATTGCCGCCAAGCCTCCTAGCCAGATTAGGCAATTGGACGTCGCGAGTTCAACTCCCAGGCATCTTGGGTGCGATTCCCACTTATTACACATTAAAAATATTAAAAAAGAAGGTCGTTTCCTATTAAATCAGGCGTTAGTAAGGCTCCAAATTAAGCTCGTATTTTCGTACGTGTCTCGCAACGCCTAAAGTCATACATTTAACGAAATCTTAGCACTATATACTAAGCAGGTCGGCTCTTCCACGTCAAGTTTTAATTATATTAGGCTAGCTCCAAATTATAGCAAGAGGCAGAACGTACCATACCACTATGCTATAAGGACTTTAGAATGTAATCTTATAAATTTAACTAAATTATAACCCCTTCCTAAACCTTATAATTAAACCAGATCCTTAGGGAGAGATCCCTACATTAAATCTTAGGGAATATTTAGTTGCAACTTTAGATTAAATCTAAAGGCCCTAGAATATATCCAATATAAAGCTTAAATCTAATTCTAATGCGATTGTTTAGTTAATCTGGCGACTTTCTGGTCTAAAAGCTCCTCTAAATCGGCAAGCGTTAAATTCGCAAGCTATACCGTATATATAATCTAAATTTATAAATATAGGGTATCTCTGTTACTGTAGTGGCTACTACAGCAACGGGGGCGCGCTATATTTCAGTAAGTAGTTAATCTACTATGTCTCTGCCACTGCAGTGGCGAGGCACCTCAAGTTCAACACCACGCTAAGCATTATAACTTTCCTGCAGTAACTGAGCAACCCTAAACTAAAGCGATTATAGGACTTACTATACTACTGCGCCGCAAAGGCCCTTAGTTATAGTCTTATAAATTTAATTAAAATATAAACACCTTTCTAAATCTTATAATTGAATATTTTTACATGTAACACTATACCAAGGATTATAATATAGATTGCTTAGACATAGCTTTACTATAATGCAACGGCTCTACGCCAATTGATTAATCTATAAGAGATTTGGGCAGTAAAATTACTGCCAAGAGTTACTGCCTAGATCCTGGCCGACAAATACCTATAACTATAATCTTAGTAAATGGCAAAAAGTATATAGCAGTACTAAGACAATAGTAGGACAATATAAGACAATAATAAAACAATATAACACAATGGCAGGACAATAGTAGGACAATATAACACAATAGCAGGACAATAATAGGACAATATAACACAATAGTAGGATAATAGCAGGATAATATAACACAATGGTAGGATAATATGGGACAATATGGGACAATATAATATAATGGTAGGATAATGGCAGGACAATATAAGACAATATAAAAAATTAAAATATAAGATATAAAAAGAGGGAGCCCTAACGCTTCCTCTTCTTCTTACTCCTATAGCCCTAGCGCCCAATACAGTGTAATATCATCTATCCGTATAAGCAATAGTATTAAGACAGTTAAAAGTACTAGGAAAATTTATAAAGTATATTACTTTAAGTAATATACCTAAATAACTAGTCTAGCGTATAGTTTATATAACATATAACAATAACAGGGGATCTCCCATTGTTATATTACTAAGCAACGCCTTTAAAGCCACATTTTTCTAGTGCTTAGAAGTCTTTGGATTATTGCAAGACACTTTATAAGAACTCATTTTAGTGCAGTGGCTTGAGATTTGTTAAGCCCCATAGTAGTTATATCTAACCAGTCTTTAAGAATGTGAACATTCTTAAATAAGGAAGTATCCTTAATAGCTACAATTAAACTAAGATCCGTATAAGGCCCATTTATAACATATTATAGTGCTTTAACATTCTATTAAACTTAAACAAGGTGTTCTAATAACGGGAATCTATTAATAGTTAGATATCTTCTTATTTAGAAAACATTACACACTTACAGCTCTCTTATTAGCTTTTGTAATGCCAACATAGTATAGTAATTAACTTCGTAAAATCCAGTTCGTTCCTTAACCATCTCTATAATATAGATAAGTCAATCTTAATCTCTTTAGGTCTTAAAGAATAAGTCAACCTCTAGGGGATTCTGTTCTAATACGGCCAATAGTCTCGCCGCCACTGTCGCGAGTATACATTTTGTTTGAAAATTGTTAGTTTTAGGAGTTAAAGCAACTAGAGACCTAGCGACTAGTCTTTTTAACTAATCCTAACGGATCATCTTCCCTACTCTCCTAAGTGAGAACGCCACGCAGATTACTAGCCCTTAAGGTAAAAATATTACTAAGCTAATATAGACCTTATAGATATCAGGGGATAACTGCTTTAGAATTATAGCATGCTTACCTATTTATATATACCAACTCCATTACTATATCCAGATTCCGGCAAACTAAAAGGGTCTGCTCTAATTTGACCTACTACCTCTCTTAATAGTTTGATCGTGTTTTCTCTTAAAAGATTATATTAAGAGCTTAGATACTCCTCCGTTAAGCCATATAGACCTAAGATCTTGTTAACTTGTAGTGGAATATCTCCGTTTTCGCTAATGATATTCTAGCCCTTATTAGGGATATTAAGTATTTTAGTAGAGGTCGGGACCTCCAATTGTGCTAACTAGGCTTCACTAGTTAAGGGCTGACTGGGTGTCTTAAAGTATTGGCAAATATAGTTACTAGTACATATTAAGCTGCCTAGAAAGGATTTATATATATAGAACTATAGCGCTATAGCCTAGAGGCTATATACATAGTATTGTACATAGTATAATATAATAGATATATAAAAATATATATATATATATAAAAAGTATTAATAAATCCGGGTGCTGAATCGAGCTTATAGACGGAGGAGACATAAAAGGGATAAGAGGAGGCTTATAAGTCTAGGTGGTGTAGTAAGTAATATAATAGGTGGAGAAGCGTTTGCTAATATACTTATTTGTTTCTTGTAAGACATTTAACTAATTATTTTATATAATAACCAAACAATATACCCGTCTACACAATTCTGTATATTGGTCTTGGCGCGTAATTAAGACGTTTTTCCTGCCACACCTCCACTAACACTTCTAGAATTATGGCACTAATAACAAACCTAAGCTATGACGCTAAAGACACTCTTAAGTAAGATCTAGGGCTTATAAACAAACAATACAATATAATCTACTATAATGTTAAAATCAAAATGTCAACGCGCGGGCTCCTTACACAGCTACTACGCTCCCTTATAAGCAAGGCACAAATACAGCAAATATTAAACAAAATCTCTAACAAATTCCTATCCGTGTTTCTAGATTTACCCAAGAACCTACGTACTAAATATATTAAATAGCTTGCCTAGCGCTGCAGCTATAACGTAATACGTCAAACAAACAAAACGGCTCCTACTAGGTAAATTACAACAGGCAACCTAGTACTCCTATACTCCGCCATCGCGTATTATCCACTAGCCGGCATACTAAAGGTAATAAGGCAGGAGGGAATACCAAGGTTATATAGAACAATAACAATACTAATCCGGCGGGCAGCTGACGAAGAGCCAATAATTATCCCAACCTAAAAGCTAGCGACTGGCAAGAATAATGCCCTAAACATACACGTTGATAATCTAAGCTTTAATATATTTATAGACATGCTAGGCCAGGATATTAACTTTAACCCTAAGAGCGAAACGCTTTGCTACTACGTTGGCAATAAGATAGCTAGAGGATGAATTTAGCTTATAAATGAAGAGAAATAGCGCAGTGCGGTTAAGGATATATTTCTATAAGAAATAGATAGGTTTTTATTTATAATAGAACAAAGAAGAACAAGTAGGTTACTGCTTAAAGTTAAGCCAGCGTCACTAACTCGTATTTGCAGTCTGTACTACCAGTCAAGAATAATGCAATCACTTACCCTCTATTTCCACACCCTTGCCTTTACTAGACAACTCGCACTCTATATATATAAGAATAGGTAGAACTGGTAAACGGGTCAATACTAAGGCGATACTCAACCTATATCTGTCCCAAAAAACCTCTCCTAGTCAAAAAAGAGCCCTTACTCTACGCCTTAACCCGTAATAGAAAAGGCAAAGGAAACTATAACCGCAGCATAGATTATGCGCCTTAAAGCCACAGCTTTATTTGGAATACTTACTAGTTTAATGGATTACTATATATAAAGGTAGACGGCTTAATAGAGCCCCTTGGTATGCTATTAGGTGAGGGAGTCTTAGAACAATATAACCTAAGATATTCTTATAACTTATCCGGCATTCTTAAAACGCCTAAGGGGATTAGACAACAAAGCCTAAGGTTTATACCCGTTCTTTCTAGTAAACTTATTAGGGTAATATATATTAACACTGTCCCCAGCTTGCTCTCAGTATCTAACACCTAATCCTTATATCTATGCTTGCGCTTTCCTTACTACTCTACTAAATTTAATTACTATTGTAATACATATGTAGGGGATAGGTTAGGCTTATTATAAGCTGGCGGGGTTAACGACGCGGAAGAATGACGTTAGATATTTACGGTAGAAATACTAGGTGTTGCATAAGGGTGTGGAATATAGTAATATAACTATATAGAAGTGTTATTACTGTCCTAAATACTGCCTATACCTACCCTAGCATTATCTACACTAATAAGCTGCACGGATGAGGTGGATAAGCTTCGCTTTAAACACAAGACGGCTGTTAAACCTAGTGTAGGTGGACCGGAATAAGGTATAGGATCTAAAAGCCAGCGCCCTAGGTAGGTAAAGTGGTTTAATAAGGTACCTCCCTGTTAAATTCAGACATAAGTCTTACTAGCCTACTGCTTTTGTTGCCGGGATTAACGTTTAACCTTTTATATACCCATACCGTATCTGCTAAGGGATATGCTAATAGAATAAAACGGTTTCGTATATAATAGCAAATAGTATTTAACAATCTTGGAATGTCTAACAATGTTTTCTTAACTACTAACTTGACGTAAGTTAATAGGCCGCGGTTACGGCTTAATCGCAACTAGTTAGAACTAGCAGCTAATTATAATAAATGCACCCCTATTTAAATCATTTGCAAGCACTATATTAGTAACACTCCTATTAATACTGCCATTAGTCTAACATATACCATACCAGTATACGTTGTTTTAAGTTGTTAATCTATATACGCCCTAAATATTATAGAAACAGCTATAAGGTAACCCATTTTAGCTATAAGCTGTACTATCTACTAACTAGGCAAATACAGGAGCGTTACCATAGCAGGTAAACATAAAAACGCGTTATTAAACACTTAAACTGGTAGTAAGAACCCTACTTTAAGTTAATGTATAACAAGGAAATAAGGACAACTAGTATAATTAACCTTATGTCTCTACCTAGCCTACTACTAGGGGTTGCCTATGTCCTAGCTAATGGAAGGAAGAACGCGCTGGCAGAGAACAAGTATATAGAACCCAGCCAGAATAAGTAAATATCTAGGTGCGGAGAGGAGTAGGCATGCAATAGACCCCGTTAACGTTGTATATAATATATTAAGCTAGCTAATAATGTATAGAATGTATATAGCCGCCTCCGGCTAAAAAGGGTAATATCTAATAATAAGAATAGCAACTCTGGTCTAGTTATATCTGGGTATAGAGAGGAGCAGGCATGTAATAGACCCTATTAACGTCGTATATAATATATTAAGCTGGCTAACAATGTGTAGAATGTGCATGGCCGCCTCTAGCTAAAAAGGGTAATCTCTAATAATAAGGATAGTGACTGCAAGTCTACACCTACTTCTTCTATGAAATAACAGCGACTAAATATTAATAAATCTACTAAATCTATTAATGATCTGGTAGCAGAACTAGCTTAATTAAAGACGTAAAGTCCTAATCTTTTGGTTAAGGTAGGTTATACATTTATGTATAACCGGAGTCTAACTGCAATACTTAATAGTCTCCTCTACTATTTGGCACTTAGTAGGCCCTAGTAAATAGAACACTCTCTTTACTATCTAACCGCCTACTGCTACAAAAAGCAGCATCTTTATAATATACCTCCGGCTCTTAACAATTGCATATTGGTTTAAAATACTCTCCTATGCGCCTAATCCGTACCTTACCGCGTAAACAATTGCATGCTAGTTTAAAATACTCTCCTACGCGCCCAATCCGTACCTTATCGCGTAAACAACTAACATTTAGCTTTACATCCTCCCTAGTAAGCCGTGTTCGCCTAAACCCTAATATAGCTTCGTCTACGAAACAAGTAACCTCCCTCTAATATAGAGTACACTAACTTAGTGTTTAATCTAAAGGGGACCTAAATAGCACCAGGGAAAGTAAGGACAAGTTAGACTATAAAGACAATTTTGACCTAACTGCCGCGCTATATGTAAGAGAAGAGTACCTCTAGATATTATAATGGTGACGCATAAAAGAAAACCCACCTAAGAGACATAAGCCCATATTTGCGCTTTGTAGGTCCATTTTACTAGTAAGGCTAGTAACTGACTCTGGGACTTATAATAGGCATCTTATTAACCTGTGGTTTGACCGCTTTCTAGGCCTTATTAAGGATATAATAAAAAAGGCATAGTTAGAAGCCATTTTAAAGCAGCTAAAAGCAGTGTAAAAAAAAGCTAATTGTATTCCTAACCTGGTGTCCGCTCATAAGGTATCTATATACTGGAAATATTATATTAAATTGTCTACTAATAATCTTAATATTATGTATAGCTATTTGACGTAATAGGGAACTTTAGGAACCACGTGATTATAAAGGCTTATACAGTTATAAGGGAGGTGTATAGGCTAGGGTTTAATAATACGCCCAAACTAATTGTGGAACTACTAACTGATTATAATTTTATTACACTGGATTACACAAAGGTATTTTACCTATGCTATTTAGTAAAATACTAATAAGAGTTAATAGCCAAGTGATAACCGCTTCCGTTCCAATATAATAGTTGCTAGTATAGCTGGTATATTTTACAGTAGAGGAAGGAACGGCCTTGCCTAATTACCCTACTCTTATAACATGTTTAAAAAGCTTACCAGCAATACTATTGCTTTTATTTCAACAGTAATATATTATGCAATTAGGGAGTACTAAACTGGGTCTAAGGGAACGGACAACTTTTATGGCACTGTTGTTAGCGGTTAGTGCATATCCAGTGTTTTACTACCTATTATTATTCTCTAACCTGTTATAGAAGCCTACGCTAACCTCTTAGGCAGCTAGAACCAGATGTCTAGAAAACGGCAATCTAGAATCTGGCTGCGGCTTTAGCCTATAGTTATTAAACATGCTATAGGCCCAATGCCGGATTAATTAACTATAGAAATTATTAAGGACTTGTATAAAGATAACCTTGACAACCTTATAGCGGATCTAAGCAATAACGTAAAAGAGAGGTTCCTTGTAAGCCTTAGCAACAACGAAACTAACGCGATTATTAACTTAGGCTATTTATTGGTGAGCCGGGCTATACTATTTAATCTACCAAGTCTGTCTTAAAGGGAGAGCTCTAGAGTAGGCCAGACTAGTCTACCAAGTCTGTCCCAAATGGAGAGCTTTAGAGTAGGCTAGACTAGTCTACTAAGTCTGTCCCAAATGGAGAGCTCTAGAGTAGGCCAGACCAGTCTACCAAGTCTGTTCCAAATAGAGAGCTCTAGAGTAGGCCAGACTAGTCTACCAAGTCTGTCCCAAATGGAGAGCTTTAGAGTAGGCCAGACCAGTCTACCAAGTCTGTCCCAAATGGAGAGCTCTAGAGTAGGCCAGACTAGTCCGTCAAGTCCGTTTTAAAGAGAGAGCTCTAAAGTAAGCTAGAAAATCTAGGGCCCTACTACTACTACAATATTTGCTAATTCAACTTTTAGAACTAGCTAAGTTCGTTAGATTCAGCAGAATATATATCCTCCGCCCTAGTGTACCACTTTGTCCTAAATACAGGAACCGGCAAGCCTAGGCCAGAAAGGTTTAAATCTAATAAGTTATTTACACAATTTAAGTAGTACTATAGCCTTGCAGAGGACAGCTATAGCTAGTATAGTAATAGGAAAGCAATATTAAATTTAATTAAGAATAAGGAGCAGTATATAAAGTTTGTAATATATGCTCTAGACTCTAGTATAGAGGAGCCAGTAGAGTTTTTGGTAGGAGATTATATATAGGACTTTTCATACTCTCCTACAGGATAACTGCGGCTTCTTTATTGTATATACTAGCTCTTAATTTACCTTTCTTTTAGCCTATATCTGCTACTCTTAGTAACTACTTTTTGGCTATATATATGTACTATGCTAGTAAAGCTAAATGCTTATAGTATATTATTGTCACAGGGAGAGCAAAAAAGGTCTTATAGTTTCAGAATATATTGTAAAACAGTTAGGATATTATATTAAATTGTCTAAAATAATATAATGGATTATATAAAGAAGTGTATACAATTTACCTTGCTAGCCTTATAAATAGCTTTAAAGTAGCCTTTGTTTATTATCTAAAATATACTATTAGTACAAAAGAGGTAGATGGCTCTAAATACAATTGTGGTTGTAGGTTGCATACAGGTTGCGTATAGGTTGCGCGTAGGTTGCGCGCAGGCTGCGCGCAGGCTGCGTGTTAAAAAAACACGACATAGGCTAGTCGGTCGAGTTGCTAAATGCCCTCAACTGCGCGCCAATTGCGTCAACCACCAACCATTGAGGCCATTGGTAGGGTACCATATTTTGCCGATGGGAATAAGTAAAAACATTAATTCTAGGTAAACGCAGTGTTTAGCCTAAAGATTAAAAAGTTAGTATAGAAATTAAGAAGTAGGACAACTTTAAGAATTTAACTGCAAAATATAGAAAACAAGAAACTATGGATAAGTTTAGGCAAAGAATTATTATATAGTAAGAGCAAAAGCTAGATAAGAGATTAGCTACGCTAGGACGTATAAGGGACAGAGCACCTATATAGAGAATTACTAATAGGCCTAAGGTAGGGACACCTAGAGTAAAGTAGCTAAATAAACTAGAATAAGAAGAGGATTTCGGAATTCTAACTAGGTTTAAAGAAAGATATACCAAAGGTTGTCACAACGTAGCAATAACAAGGTGTAAGGGGAACTTATAGACAGGGGGCTATAAGGACACGATTGTGGAACAAGATAGATTGGTAAGAGAGACGAATCCTTAAGGAGGTAAGGCCTCGAGGATCGTAGAGACTATATACTACGGGCACGTG
>Ga0307507_10002555_pt1 | contig 37796 bp, 30 predicted proteins | sample 7_EM_MG_FD_207223 | JGI IMG/M metagenome (GOLD analysis project Ga0307507, IMG submission 207223) | Populus trichocarpa ectomycorrhiza microbial communities from riparian zone in the Pacific Northwest, United States - 7_EM | ecosystem: Host-associated > Plants > Roots > Unclassified | place...
GTATGGCGAGACCGAGGATGAACTGAATCAAAATCTAGAGTGGCCAATTAGAAAGGGAGAGGAAATGGCGAGAAAGCTAATTGGGGAGATGGGATGCCCTCGCGCGATTGCGAAAGATTTAGCCGTGCTGACCCTTTATGATGTGGCCATCTTAATTTGTATGTTCTGGTGCTAGTGTTCATTCCTTGCGGCGTTTTTTTGCTTATGGTTGGATGGATGAATAGCTGACTCCGACTCCATGATCCACTACGAGAATGGCGCCAGGAAGGAGAGCCTGATACAGTTTGTCGACCACATCACGGAAATATGTTCACTGGCAAGTGACTCTGGTATCCTTGCTATGCGCTTCATGAACAGTTCTAGAGGCAAAAAAAACTGGACCGGGAAGTCGCAAGAATATCTAGATCATCACAGCTACAGCGGTTTGACAAGGATAGGAACAGAGCTTAAGGAGAAGATCCTGGATCGATTCGCGATCGGAAATTCCAACCAGAGCAAACCCTTGCTAGTGCTAATTGTCACTGACAGTGGAGTATGCCTTTCACCAACATTTCTAAAGCTATGTAATAACCATCAGAAAATAGGTCCAGGGTGAGAGAAGAGGCCATCTGAAAAATGTCATTCGGGACTGTCTGAACGAGCGTTATGGGGCCGGCAAAGGATTCGACGGTTAGTCGGTCGTGGGGCCTTGATGATGTGTTCTTACTTCAATACTTACAATGGGCTCGCAGCTGTATCGTTCCAATTCTCACGCATCGGAAATGATCCCATTGCAGCTCAGCTGCTGATGGACCTAGACGGATATCGAGAGGTCCGAAAATACATCGATGTGTTGCCAACCAAATTCGACCCCGAGTGCTTGTTGGCAGATAAGTGGTTTGTGGTATGCCATGCTCGGCTCTTCTTCAAGTTCGGTGGTCTTAAAAGGAAGCCACACTGACTTCAGATCTATATTTGAAAAATAGTTACCGAAAATCTTGCTCGGCGCGATTTTACCAAGTGTACGACCTCCACCTCAATTCTCTAGCTCAGCAATTCGCTAACAATAGAGAACAGTGGGGTAAAAAGGAGATGATAAACCGCCCCCTTGATTCAGACAAGTATGCCGAGTACACTGATTCTCCATCAACTAGTGGCCCAGCCTGGCGTATGGCGATGCCTAGTAGTGAACATGGGCAGGAGGCTGGCGTGTGGGAACAGGATAGTCCTGACTCGGACTTTCCAGAGGAGGATGACCCCAAGTCCGACTTCAGAGCGGAGCAATATATCACCCACGGGAAAGGAGGAAACATTGGCGATCCTAACCCACCTGTAGCGGTACCAGCATTAGAAAAACAAGCAGATGAAAGGCCCAGAACAGAAGGGCTAGGGAGAATTTTGATCCATGGCGGCGAACCGTGGGGCGAACAAAGAACAGTTAGAATAACGCACTCTCAAGTGGGCCTGCGAAAAATGTATGACCGGCAAGTGGCGGGGCGGGAGGAGAACCCGAGCTTCCAAGAGCAGATAGCAGAGAGGTTGGTTGAGCAGATGGGATGCCCAGGAGAGGTTGCGAGAGATTTAGCTACGCTTACGCTTTATGATGTGGCCATCTTAATCAGTATGTTCCGGTGCTAGTGTTCATTACTCAGGGCTTGTTTTGCTTACAGTTGGATGGATGGATAGATGACTCCGGTTCTATGATCTATAAAGAAAATGGCGCGAGGAAGGAGGCTCTAATAGACTTTATTGACCTCATCACTGAAATCCATTCGATTGCGAATGAATCCGGAATCCTTGCTATGCGCTTCATGAACTGTGGGGGAGGCAAAAACAACTGGATCGGGAGGTCAGGATATTATCTAGGTAACCACAAGTACGGCGGTGGGAGGAGGATAGGCACGGAGCTCAAGGAGAAGATTCTGGATGAATTTGTGATTGGAAATTCTGATCAGAGAAAACCCTTGCTGGTGCTGATTGTCACTGATGGTGCAGTATGTCATCCTCCAGACATGTCCGAAGTTGTGTAATAACTATCGGAAAACAGGTTGTAGGTGAGAAAAAAGGTCATCTGAAAAATGTCATTCAGGACTGTGTGGACGAGCTTGAAGGTGCTGGCAAAGGATTTGACGGTTAGCTGGTCATGGGGTTTGATCTGCTTTTACTCTAATACTTACAGGGGGTTCGCAGCTGTAAAATTCCAATTCACACGTATCGGAAAGGATCCTGGTGCAGCTCAGCTATTGATAGATCTAGATGAGGATCCCGACATCAGGGAATATATCGATGTGTTGCCGGTCGAATTCGGTCTCGGATGCCTGTCGGAAGATAAGTGGTTTGTAGTATGTTATGATATGCTCTTCTCCAAGTGCATTTTTGTTGAAACCGAAGCCCCACTGACTTTATATTTATTTTTTTTGAAAATTAGTTACCGAAGATCTTACTTGGTGCAATTTTATCTGATGTAGGGCCGTCCACCTCCAGCTCTCTAGATTGGCAATTCAGTAACAATATAACAGTGGGGCTACCAAAAATGACCATAGCCGGATCGCGATAGAGGAGCGCCTCACTGGCAAAGAGGCAGATTCTGGGGGGGGGAAGGGTGGTTCTAAAGATTGTAGGGCTAATGTGTGAACGATTTGTGTTAGGTTTAGTGGCTACTATGCCATATCTTGCGGGGATGTTTTTCAAGTTTAAACTAGATGGATGGGGTCTGATTTCGTCGAAAGTGTCTACTCTTTAGGGATATTCTTTTTCTTTTTTATGGGCTGGGGTTCTGGAGGTGGCGGGGAGCCCGGAGGGGACACCCGTGCCATTTTATTGCCCTAAGGATAGGCTAGAAAGATAATGAAATGCTTGAATTTTTTTTTGTATCTGAAACTCAAATTCCCCACCAGGTTTCGGCCTCTGACGTCATTTAGAAAGAACGATTTGGGTGTGGTAAAAAAGAAGGGCAAGGAAGGCTATGGACGACCCCCGTATCAGGTCAAGAAGGTGTTATCCGGGTCTGCTTTTGGTCGAACCTTCACGAGCAGAATGTCTAGAAAACAAGAACGAGGAAAAGCAGCGGATCCCAGCTCAGAATTCGGCCTAGTAGCGCCATGCGTATAAAACCAGATAATACGGTACCCTGCTCCTAGTCATCGTTCTTCAGGTGGGCATCTAATCCTTAACACAAATGTGCAGACAACTGAGTAAGTAATGCAGCCTCACTACCCCACTCCCCCAAAACTAATATTGAGTAAAATCCCAGTTGTAATTTCAACCGAAAGGTAAATCGCGGTCGCCCTGCTTGTGCGCCCAAATTTTTGCTACCCTTTAGTACAGCTAGGAGAACTATTCTGTACCTACAGAAAACGGGTACCGACCGCTTAGCAGCACTAGTAGGAATTATCTAGAGGTGATAAACCCGCTACCAATTACTTTAGAATAGCCCTCTTCAGGCTTACCATCTATTCCTAGCCAATTGCTTATAACGGGCCATATCATACTCTAAACCGCTATCGATAAAAGACAAAACAAATTTTAAGTTAACGAATAACAGGAATGAAGGACAAGAACACGGTGAGAGGACTAAGCCTAACCAGAACTCCAAGGGAGGAAACCCCGAAGAAGAAAAAACAGAAAGGTAGACAAATAGCAAATAGCCAGCGGAGACTAGAAAAGCGCCCTCAGCAAAGTCTATTTACATCTAGGGTAAATCTACGAACGCCCACACCAATCCCACGCCCAGCAAGCACCCACAGAACGAGAATGCGCCCAGTTCTGAATCAGGAAGGACGTAAAGGATAAAAGCGAGAAGACAAATAAGAGAGGGGATGATAAAAGAACCGTCGGCCGTAAATGCCAGGATCGACTGGATAGTGCTAGAGTAGCTGCCAGCTTTCCTCAAAGCATCCCAGAACTCTAGGGGCCCGGTGGGGGAATGCTGAGGCAGCCTGGATGGCTCGGTCAAGGAGGAGTCACTATCAGCGGACACGGAAACAGAATCGTCGAAGTCCACCATTACTTCTCGCCCATCGGGGTCTATCGGAGGGAGTGCAAGTTTGCCATCAGCCAGCGACAGTCGGGCTTGGTCCTTGTTATCTGGCGTGGTGTTGGTGTGGACATCCTTCCATCCCGAAAGCATTTTTACTACCCCCTCATGCCCACGCTGGGCGGCCCACTCAAGTGGCGTTTGGCCATATCTAGTGTCTGCTGTATTGAGGTTAACACCCTGGCTTTCCAAAAGCGCCCTGACTACACCTTCATATCCACGCTCAGCTGCTAACGATAGTGGCGTCCGGCCATATCGGGTGTCTGCCTGGTCGAGTTTGACGTCCCCTCGCCCTAAAAGCACCCTCACAACTTCCTCATGCCCGCGCCAAGCAGCCCACGAGAGTGGTGTTTGTCCATATGCGTTGACTACCTGGTTGGGATTTACATCCCCTCGCCCTAAAAGCATCTTTACAACCTCCTCCTGCCCACGCCGGATGGCCCACTCGAGTGGCGTTCGACCATATCTGGTGTCTGCCGTATTGGGGTTGACATCCTGGCTCTTCAAAAGCATCCTGACTACCCCCTCACGTCCGCGCGCAGCCGCCCACCACAGTGGCGTTTGACCATATTTGGTGTCTGCAGTATTTAGGCTGATATCCCCTCCCTCCAAAAGCATCTTTACTACCCCTTCATGCCCGTGCTCAGCCGCCAACGAGAGTGGCGTTCGATCACAGTGGGCGCCTGCCTGGTCGGGATTGACGCCGTTTAGTTTCAAAAGCACCTTTACTACCCCCTCATGCCCGCGCCGGGCGGCCCATTGGAGTGGCGTTCGGCCGCATCTGGTGTCTGCCGTATTGGGGTTGACATCTTGGCTTTTCAAAAGCATCTTGACTACTCCCTCATGCCCGTTCTCAGCTGCCAACGAGAGTGGCGTCCGGCCACATTGGGTGTCTGTCTGGTCGGGATTGACGCCCTCTTGTTTCAAAAGCATCCTCACAACCTCCTCCTGCCCACGCTTGGCAGCCCACAAGAGTGTAGTTTGGCCATATGCGGTGCCTATCGTGTTAGGGTTGACATACTGGCTCTCCAAAAGAATCTTTACTACCCCCTCATGCCCGTACTGAGCTGCCCACGCGAGTGGTGTCCATCCATCTTGCGTGTCTGCCGTATTGGGATTGGCATTCCCTTGTTCCAACAGCATCTCTACTACCTCTTCATGCCCTCTTCTAGCTGCCCACGTGAGAGCTGTACTCCCCGTGTTGTCGGGAGCATCAACGTCCCATTCCCTCATCTCCAAAACAGCAGCAACTATCTCCACGATCCCGAAAAATGCCGCTCCGTGGAGTCCTGTAAATCTCGTGGGTCCCCCCAGCCAGTGGAAATAGCGGCCGTCATGATAGTGCAAGAACAGTAGTTGAGTAGATATATGCTCATCAAATCTACCGAGAAGCTTCAGTGCCAGCGATTTGACTTTTTCCGTCATCCCCATTCTTGTGTGCTCCCCCCAGTAACAAGAGGCATATGCTAAAAGGGGCATTTTCGAGGCGGCCGGGTCGCGGGTTGGCGAAAGATCCCCGACAGATCGAAAATTGAGGTATGTCAAGCAAACTTCCGCAATAGTTGAGTGGGGACTAGGGAATAGGGTTGAATCGCTCAAGAGATGCTCCCGCAGAGTGAGGTGCTCCAGTAGGACGGTGGACGAAGACGCATCGACTTTAACAAGACTCAGACAAGACGCCAGGAGTGTCCGTAAAGCGGGAACAGTTTCCAGATCCAGATCTGCAGTTCCCATCTCCACTCCCAGGGCATGACGGAGCTCCTCGGTTCGTAACGGCCGTTCCGAATACAGCACCCACATCAGGACCCCCAGCCCGAGCTCGGATTTACCCCTCTTCTGCGCCTTCAGCCGCTTGAGAGTTGCCTCGTAGGCACCATCCAGTCCCTTGCCTTGTGTCATCTCTTCAAGTTTCTTCCTTCTATCAGAAAATGTCATCCCCTCCAGAACGGCGTCGATGATCAGCGAAACAAGGAGGAATCTATACACAATTGTTTGTAAGTATACATCATCGGTAGAGTCGGAAATGCTAAATGCTCTTACGGACATATCAGACACCTTCTCCAGAATAATCTTCACAATATGCTCCCGTAAATCCTTCTTCATCGCCTCCGGATCGGCATCCCTGTCTAACCTCATCTCCAGATAATTCTTTATATCATCTCTATTTGGGCTGATGGGTAGAAGAGCCGCCTTAGGGAAATATCTTTGAATATCTTCCCGGACATGGATCCTCCCGGTGAGGAATATTCGCGTCGTAGGGGACTCCCGCACAATATCTCTCAGCGACTCAAGAAGTTCTGGTAGGTGCTCCGGCTGGTATTCATCCAGACCATCAATACAGATAAAAACTTGTGGTAGCGAAGCAATAGCGATTTTCAACAGTTTCATCAGAGTCGCAAGCTGCGGCCCCCTCCCAGTCCTTTCCCCTTCCTGAAACGCCTCACGTAGATATCCTGGGATGCTCCGCCTACATACTAGCTGCGTCAACATAGCTCCCACCAAGTTGGTGATTGTCTGGTCTTGCTGAGCGAGGTGGTCGCAGTATAAGCTCGCAACGGTGATATCTTCACTCGTTGTCTGGTCGCACAAGCCGTCGATCACCAGGGAACTAGTATTTTTTGGCCATCAGCGACACCCTCTTCCTACAAGGAATCCCACACCACTTACCACAGATATGTCTTGCCTACCCCCGGATCCCCGTAGCAAAAGAAGACAGCCCCATCGGTCCCACCCTCACCGCCCCTCCACTCCCGGAACTCACTTGTCCCCAACAACCAATCCCTAATAGCGTTGAATTGGCTAGTGCCCCGGCGTCTGCTATTTGGCTCTAGCGGAGAGAACCAACGCAGAATCTCCGCATCCTGGTTATTTGTATATGTGATGGTGTTGAAGCAACCTTTCATGTTTCCGCAGTTGGAATTGTTGTAGCCGAAGCTGGGAGCTTGAGTAGGTGTAGGTTGGGCCATGGTGCTCTGTCCAAAATGTTGGCTGGGTGTAGAAATGGTACAGAAATCCACAGGGCTAATGGGTGAGTTTATAGAACTTTCGGTTGGGAGACCTGAAGGAAGGCAGGGCGATGTAACCTGTTTTGCAGCAACTGCTGTCCAATTAGTTTCATGTTAAGGAAGTACCAACCTAGCGGAGGTTATGAGAAATTACCGCGAACTAATTCCGTATCGACAATGGCTAAGAGTGCGGTCCTAGGGTGCGCACAAAAGCTTGTCGAACCAATGGAAGGGGATAAGGATGGGTCGGTGTTGTTTAGCAAGGAGGGTTGGTGGAGGTTGGTGGATTTTGGGGGGAGGATAGGGTGGATGGAGAAGGATTAGAAGAATAGGGGGGTGAAGGAGAGGGAAGGAGGAGGATTATGTTGTCGAAGCCTCGGGGGAAAGTGTGATGGATGGATGGATGAGGGATAAGAGAAGGAGGAGGTATACTAGTATATTGGGAAGTGCGAGGACAAGGGCAGAGAAGACGAGGGAAAGGGAGAGGGAGGAAAGGGTTTTGGCGGGGGAGTTGGATGTGGGAAGGGGTGGTAGGAGGAAGGGGAAGAGTGGAAATGTGGTGAGGTTGGATGAGAGTTGGAGGAGGGTTTGAAGGGAGTTCGAGGTATCGTATGAAATGATACACAATTATGACAGGAGGTTGTGATAGGTTCTGTGAAGTGCAAGGGCAAACCCTTTAGGGCGCGTCTGGCTGCCCATCTCAACCCTTTATTTCGAAGCCAATTGACATGTTTGCTACAAAACCCGAGACCAAATTTATTTCGCTTTGGAGTGACATGCAAAAATCGCGCCAAGACACAAACCTAATTTTGCGAGTGTGAAACACATTTCGCCGTACTTACTGTAACCTAAACCAGCCAACCATTAACTTTTGGAGCAAAAAAATATGCAATTGATTTTCCCGACAGGCAGACCACACTTTTCCTGGGGCTTGAAAAATGCCCAATTATGACAACTCGCTATCATCCCGGCTGCAACTTACGTCCCGTGATTATTAAGAGCGAAGAAGCCCTGGACCGCCAGCCGAGTCCTAAAAATAAAATAAAAGTTACTGTGAAAACTCTTGCGATTCGCTGCTCGAGTGCAAGTGCGAGGTGGCATGTTTTTCGCATACTGTACGAGTACAAGTACAAGTACGGTACCGTAGTTAATTTAGGTTAACCCGCGAAATAATCCCTGTCTTGGAGTAAAATATCTTCCTGTGCCTGGATGATCTCCGCTTACCGGCATCACCAAGATCCTGAAAATCGCTGCGGGGGGCCGAAATAGGTTTAGCTTGGCAAATGAGCGGAATTGCGCCAGCCAATTAAGGAGATCCAGCACAGCCGTATTTACTCGTACTGTACTTGTACTCTACTCGTACGGTACTCGAGTAAATACGGTACTTGTAGCTCCGGACACCATGTGAGGAAAGCGCTAGTCCTTCCTAGGAACTTTTGTCTCTGAATCCAGAGATAGCGAATCGCAAGGGTTTTTGCCCTTTTCGAGGACAGCACTCAAGAACGCATCTGCAGTTGGCCAGCACATCTGTAACACAGCAAGACAGTACACGTACAATGCCAAATACCCTAAGGTGCTTGTGATGCTGTACCCTAGGTTTGGATACCGGTACTGTACCGGGTATCAAGGGTAAGTCTGTCGAACCCCTCTTGTTGGCCCAGTCCCCTCAGGGAGCGGGATTCCTTCTGGCCAATGGGCAGGAGTTCAACAGACTTTTTTTCACTCGCAAAAATTCGCGTAGGTTGGGTGGGTTATCTGCAGAAAGAAAAAAAAAACTAAAAAAGGGTTACACACATAGTAATTTCATCCAATGAACCAAGGCTCACATCCTAGTATGGCACAACAGCTCAGAGCGAGGCGAAAGCCTCGTGACACGAGAGTGCCCATAGGTCGAACTCATAGGACAGGGATTGTTTGTATGAGCATTCTCGATAGTGGCCTCGCCTATCGCGGAATGGAATGCTTTTACCGAGATGGCTCTCTTCTCCCGCTCCCCCCACCTTCCTCCATTCCTTCAAGCCAAAGAGAGTGTCACATATACCATGATATACGGTGCTCGAGCAGTAGTGAGTAAAAACACCCATGTTGCAAATTCTGTGGCGGCCCAAACACTCACCAATCTGGAGTGGCAGATGGGCCACGAACGAGTGGCTGGTTGCTGTACGTAGGATCGCTGGCTGCACATCTTTCTACTCGTGTATGATACTGGTATTGTAAGTGGGATCTGGTAAATAGGTTTAGTTTTGGTTAAGCTAGAGAAATTGCTTTGGATGGGGCTGAAAGTGAAGGATTGTAAGGATTTGGTTGCCGTGCATTTATGTTCGGTTAATTTTGTCCACGCGCAATACAGTACCAGGGTGTGAGGGTAAGTGATCGGAAAAAAAAGTGGTTGCAACCAACCACTTTTTTTCCGATCACTTTTTGCTCCGGGCTCGTACTAGTACTAGGGCAAAAGCATTCGTCCGATGCCCTTTTTACACCAAAAGTGCCCATCTTCACCACCTTCTCTCATTGCGCAATGTCTATGAGAATCAGCAAAAATTTATCTTTGCATTAGCAAACCCATAGATAACATGAAGAAAGTCCCAGAATCTTTAGATATTACCAAGTGATGGAGAAAAGGTCGTTTAAGTATCTGGTAGAGGTTGCCATGTACTTTTTTGTACTATGGAGCCCCATACAAAAACTTAAGTCACCTTTACACTAGTTGACACAATCGTGAACACTGAAGACAGCTTTGATTCCTTACACTTCTACTTGTAGAGGTTTGAATAGATAGTGATTCCCTAGCTGATGGAAAGATTTCAAGTGCTTTTATTTCAGCAGTGTTGAGAATTGTTTGTTTAAAAATGACCATTTTTGGTGTAAAAAAGGCATCGGACGAGTGTTTTGCACCCGTACCCTACACAGACTACCGGTACCGTATAACCTTCTCTCTCTGCGCACAGATAAGCAACCCCGTGCTCGAGTATAATCTTTGCTCGAGTACCGTTAGTTCAATCAACCATGGACCACCACAGGGGAGGCACGGAGAAGGGTAGGAAGACCTAGGAGGGAATTTGAGGAGATGGTACTATTAAGTGTTGTAGGATAAGGACAACCGCCCTTACCGGGCGGGTTGTGAAAAACGTATGTTGATGGGATTGAGGGTGAGTCGTGGCGTCGCACCTGCCACCTGCTGACTACTTCTATTTATTTAGTTGGCAGGCTCACACCAGAAATGTAAACCCAATTCCACCTCATCTCCTCGACCGTACCTCTACAGATATATAGTTTCCATGACCCCTATCTTCGCACCATAACAAACATCCTAGTAACCAACGCCAGAGCTACTTCTCCACTTTCTCACACCTTATCTCTAATCCTTCAGAGCCATCTCTATTTACCCCTTCCTGCAATATCTTTTACAAACCAGACTACAAAATGGCGACACTCACACCCCCACTAAAGCCCAGTCCGTGGGGCCAAGAGAACAGCGACGAGGACTTTAGCGACGAGGAAGATAGGCCCACTAGAAAAGGCGGGAATGAGGACGATCAAAAGGCAGCAGAAAAAGTGGCAGCAGAGAAGCCAGCGGCAGAAAAGTCTGTGGCAGACGAGCCAAGGGAAAATCCAATCCCTAACGGCGAACAGATTGGCGAATGGCTCAAAGATGTAATAACAAACCACCGAAAGGGCTTGCGAAAAATGTACGGGGAGACAGAAGAGGAGCTGGACAAATGCCTAAAGGCGCTAATTGAACAGGGTGAGGAGATGGCCAGAAAGTTGATCGACTACATGAAATGTACTCCTGCGGTTGCGAAAGATTTAACTGTCCTAACGCTCTATGACGTGGCGATCTTAATCGGTATGTTCCAGTGCTAGAGTTCATTCTCCAGGGCTCTTCTTGCTTATAGGTTGGATGGATGAAAAGATGACTCCGGTTCCATGATCAGCCAAGAAAATGGCATGGGGAAGGAGATCCTGATCCAGTTTATCGACCACATCACTGAAATTTGTTCCGTGGCAAATGAATCCGGCATCCTTGCTCTGCGCTTCATGAACAATGAGGGAGGCTGGGATAATTGGGCCTCTAGGCCGCGGAAATATCTGGATGACCACAGCTATGGCGGTTTGACAAGGATAGGAACGGCGCTTAAGGAGAGGATTCTGGATAAATTTGCCATCGGAAATCCCAACCAGAGCAAACCCTTGCTAGTGCTAATTGTTACTGATGGTGGAGTATGCCTTTCACCCAACATTTCTAAAGCTATATGATAACCATTAGAAGATAGGTCGAGGGTGAGAGAAAATGTCGTCTGAAAGATGTCATTCGTGACTGTGTGAAGGAGCGTGAAGGAGCCGGCAAAGGATTCGATGGTTAGTAGTTGTGAGGTTTTCATGATATACTTTTACTCCAATACTTACAACCAGTTCATAGCCGTAAGGTTCCAATTCTCACGCATCGGAAACGACACCGGTGCAGCTCAACCATTGACAGACCTGGACCAAGATCCAGACATCGGAGAGTACATCGACGTGCTGCCAGTCGAACTCGATCTTAAAGGCCAGCTAGCAAATAAGTGGTCTGTGGTATGTTATAATTGGCTCTTCTCCAAAGCTCATTGATTTGAAACGGAAGCCCCACTGAGATCAAAACTGTTTTCGAACAATAGTCACGAAAGATTTTTCTTGGTGCGATTTTACCTGAGGTGAGACATCTCCATCGCAGCCCTCCCCTCCAGCAATACTTTAACGATGGAGAATAGTGGGACGAATGCAATGATGGTCGTCCTCTCGCGATAGGTGACTCCTTCGCTCATAAGGGGGAGGATTCCGAGGTGAATGATTCTGAAGACGACTAGCTTATTAACAAACGACCTAAGTTCGATTTAGAGACAACTACTATCGCATCCTAAGTAGGCGCTCTTTAAATTTAAATTAAGTAGACGCGTTCGGGTTTGGTTGTTATATTAGCCGTTCATTTTTACTGGACTTCTTTTCCTTCTTTTTATGAGCTGTAGCTCTAAGGGATAGGGAGCCTAAGGTGACGCCCATCCACTCTCTTGCACGGGCCTAGGGATATAAGCTGGAAATATAATGAAAACCTCGAACCTCCCTGCGTCTGAAGTGTGAATTTCTGGCACGATAGATTCCTGCTTGTGATTTAGTATAAACAGGTGTAGCAAAAACCGAAGTTTCATTTTTATTTCGAATGGGGAGATTACCGCCAACTGCTCACATTTCCCAGAATTTTTAATCTTGAAGAGTAATTTAGTGCAACACTCTTGCGAAAAACAAAAAGCTGCTAAACACCTCCACAAAGTATCACTCGGTGTCCACTTTTGCTAACCTCATGCGCCGTACTTTCCGGAGGGGGCTCGGGGAGTGGCCCCTTAGAGCTGGGTTTGACCTGGCTAGGGGAAGTTAGAGGGCCGCAAGGCCGGTTGGTGAACATAGCATTACGAAAATAGTCTAGCGCAGTGGTCAGTAGTGTGGGTACCAAGCTCAGCCTGCTCGTAGAAAGGGTGCGCACGAACTGTGGACAAGAGCTGTGTTCTCCCGGGGGCTCGTTAGTTAAGGTCATTACTCTAGGTCTGCTGTCGTACGCCGCGACCCCGCAAAGGTCTTTGGTTTTCCAGCCAACTGCACCACCTCTTCACACCATCGTAAAGTGTCATGATAATGGCACAGTACTCTAGAAGGGGGCTACCTGTAAACCCAACTTCCACCCCATCATACGCTAGCGGAAAAACATTTCTTTCACTCGTTTTCCTCATTGCCGCGTAAAGGAGGCACAGTCCTTGAGTGCCGTATGCACCGGCAGCTAGCCAGCCCACCTGTGGCAAACGCTGAGTGGTGAATAAGAGTGCCCCGGGTTTGCAGCAACAAAGTGAGACGGCAGCCTCCGGGGCTTAATGAGATGGCCCCCGTCTCCTGTTACGGTAGTGTACTTCGCCTTCCTCACCCTGAGCAAAGAGAGTGTCACATACGCCGTGATAATAAATTAATAAACCGGCATAATCGCTAGCCCCCACCTCGGAGATCCTACGAAGGCTCAATTAGTCTACTCGCGACGTCGAAGCGTTTTTAAAAAAGACTGCTATTGCATACCGCCAAAATTTAGTACTTTTTCTCGAATTTAGGTGTATGCAATAGCAGTCTTTTTTAAAAACGCTTCGACATCGCGAGTACTTGCAGAGTTACTGCACAGTTGCTGACTAGTCTGTGGAAGACCTCACGTGATATCATATAAGAGGAGAATTGCCCAAAGGAATCGTGGATGAAGCTTCTGATCGTAGTCTTTGGAGATCAAAAGAGCACCATTATTACCCATTTCGGTTTCATCTTCCTTCCTTCATTCCTTCCTTCATGCTTTTTTTCTTTTCCCCCTTCTTTGTTCTGAAGGAGCGGGATGGCGGGTGGACGGGTGAGCGGAGGGGCTAGACGATATAACGCCACTTTTAAGGCAGTCAGTCAGCCAAGCACAGTATGAGCGAGTGAGCGGTCTGGACTGTCTGCCGTACCGGTATACTATGTGTACGAATATGTCGTATCCGACGCCGAAATTTGGACACGATATGCATTCGTCAAGTTTCTGCTTGTGTACTACCCTATGCAATTGCCCATGACGCCTCCTTTTTTCGGCCTGCGAGCTGGGCATGCGTGGTACAAGTACGACATGGCAGGATGTGAGATTGGTGATTGTACGAAGGCTGTTTGAAGCGGGAGTGCTCGATAGTATGGGGGGGAGAGGGTTTTGTAATATCACAAGGTAGCGGTGATTTCTACTACGGATTGGGCTTCGAATAATGTCCTGCGGGAGTGAGTATTGTCTTGGTATTATCTTGGAAATAGCTCATGTGGGTATAGGTGGGTAGCTATTTTTGTTTTCGCCAATGTTCTATCATTTGAAGAACGAATTCTCGGAGGAAACTTTTGTGATAAGTTTTATAGTGTTGCGCGGTTAGTTAGTTAGTTACTCCTTCACTTGCTACTCCCGGGTCTGGGGGGGTTAATTGGGTTTGGGGATGTGGTCTGATGAGTGAATATTCATATATATAATGTCTATCTAAAAGAAATCGTCAAAGCTTTTATCCGCGTCCTTCTTGATAAGCTCCAGCATGCCCTGTATTACGAATTAGCACTCACTGTCATGATTGGTATCCCAGGCCTCAACTAGAACGGTGAGGATACCTGAGGCATGTAGGGTTCTCCGTCTTTGCCCTTCACATATCTGAAGGGCATCTGGGTGGATTCATTCTTGTTGAGTTTCAATTCCGGATAGTCCACATACGGGATCTTAGCTAGGGGTTCTATAGTTGCCGTGAAATTGCTTGTTAATCTCTGGTAGCTTCCTGAATGAAAGCTTGTGGAGGTAATCACGTTGCTCTTCAATGACCATCCTGGTAACTCTGACTGCGGTGTCAGTAGTCATTTGAAGCTTTCCTAGTTGACGGCTTTGGTATCCATATTTCCTTAACTCTGCCGTACGGTCTGGCCACACATTTTATTAGTAGTTAAACTAGGTGGGAAGTTGTGAGAGCGTTTCTTTATCAAGGAGGATACCTCTTGGTGGATCATCACCTAGTTCGGTAAGATATTATCAGCACATCATACTTAAACTCATGTCATCTCTGCAGCTCCCCATGCCATGGCATAATCCCGACAGGAGCAGGGGCAATAACAGGAACAGTGACACAAAAGGCTCGGCAGAAAATCATGAAAAAAGCGGGTTCTAAAAAGAATAATACTAAAAACAATAAAATTTAGGGAAAAGGAATCAAGCAACGGACCTAAAATTCCCCCAAAAACGAAAGCATCGAAGACCTCCGCATCAGCAGGACTTAACTCCTTTTCCGCCTGAGGATCAAGCAGGCAAACTCTATCCGCATGAACCTCTGACAGTTGGGTAACCTCATGAGAAGTCACCTTTAGCGGAGCGCCGATATACTGGCGTAACGATTCCGGGAGATCTCCCACAAGCGAGGGCGGCACGGACGTTAGGTAGAAATCGCTTCCGGAGGCCGCGGATTCGGTCGAGATTGCGATGTATTCTAGCGTAGACCAAGCGCCCATTTCAGGTTCCATATCTGATAGGGTAATGTGTTTTCTCGCATTAGTTTTGAGGTGAAAAGAAAATCAAAGTCAAAATTTGCATATTCCCCCTCTTCTTGCTTTCTTGCATTACTGTAAGGCCTAGGGGAGTTTTGTTCTAATTTTGCTCTCCCCCTTTGGGCTCTTTTTTTATTCTGCATGACTTGGGTATTATTCAAGGGAGAAGAGGAAGAGGGGTTGGCAAAGTTAGAAACCGGGTAAGGGCGTTTTACGTTCTACGACATAAATTCTCTTTTTGCCGGCAGCGAGAGTCGATATTGTCGGGAGCATTATCAAAAACGGATAAGCTATTCCCGGGATATATTCTGTACAGTTCTAGACCTGCAGGGCTATAAATATTAGCTGACTATGACTTCTAAAGGGACAGTTTGGAAGAGGATATAAACTTTATGGTAGGGCAGTGGGAGATACAACGAAAGCCGAGACGGGGGGAAGAAGGGAAATGAGGGTGCAGGGGGAAAAAGCTGAAGTATCAGAAGTAGAATGCAGAGGAGAAGCAATGGGTGGAGAGCGCTCAAGGTGTTTTGGGTACTTGATGGTGGCTTAGAAATGTTTAGGGTAGAAAATTAGAGAGGTGGGGGTGGAAATTAGAGACGGCGATGGTGGGGCTTGGAGTATGCAGTCACGAATCGGAAAAGGGGGAAAAAAATTGTAACGGGAAAACCAACACGCGGGAGGAGACACAAGGCTATTACTATTGGTATGGGATGTTATTCCAAAAGAACGGAGGAAGATGTAGTGGGAAAGGAAAAAAGGGGCACCTTGTTTATACAAACTTGCCGACGATATTATACTGCGGGATTTCCCGTAGACGGGGGGATCATGGTGGCTTGGAGTGGGTGAATGGATGGCGGGGCAGATTTTGATAGAGGAGGGGTATCCGGTAGTTAGTCAGAAGGATTTACATAATCAGCCACGAGCCTCAGGATTCAGCTTATCGTAGGATACCGGTAACCCACGCCAAATGCTTATTTGTTTGTGGATAGTGTGTATTTGGGGTTTAGGTGAGTAGGGAATATTCGCAAGGGCTTTTCCATCGCCCTATGATAAACCAAAAGTTCAAAATTGTTGTGATGAATAGTATCAAAAATTTAATAGCAACCGGACAGAGCGACCTAAGCGAGGTGAGTGAGGCACAGTCACGGGGTATCACTCGGGACTACAATGATTACAAGAGCGCCTACTTGGCAATTTAAAAAGTCTCCGGACGCTTTGCATTTATTTGTATGTATCTTGGCACAAAAGCGTCCGGAGACTTTTTAAATTGCCAAGTACTCCAAGGCCATCCCCCCCAGTACTAGTACTCTCAATCCCCAGCCTAAGCACTCTTGCAGATAATACGCCGGTCTAAGCTGTTCACACAAGTATGACATGATCCCAGGCCCTTCGCTCCAGAGGCTAGAACTCAGGCAGTGGATTTGTTGATCTCTAGCTTGATTGTGTTCTTCTGTATTCACATTGGCATTTGGCATATCCTTGATGAAGAATTTGGTGGCTTGGTGTTTTGGAGTAAGGAGTAGCAATTCTGCAGCGGGAGGCACAACGAATCCAAGGCAGAAGATCTGGGTTCTCTAAGGGTCCGCTACGTATTCCATGGTAGCCCCTGAGCATGTGAAGGAACAGCGGTATTGAGGGAGCCGGCGTTAGACCATTATCCCACGTTGGCATCGTTCTTTTGTCCTTAGATGGTCTCGATGCACTTCAAGGTATCTTTGGATATAAGTTAGAGTAAACTTTGCTGCGACCAATTTTCTAGGGAAGTATAGGTATATGCTTGAACCACTCAATCTTAACAATCGAGTGACATGCCGTGCTTAATCTTAGTGAACTACCTGTTGATTAGGTATCTAACGCAAAGCTAACGGTACTTACAAAATCTAATGAACAAAGGGAAAGAGAGTTGCTCAGTGAACAACGAGAGGATATTTTATCTTTCTACCAACGTATTTTCGACTCCTCACTATGTTTCTCAAGAAAACCAAAAGGTAGACACGGCGCTTTTCTTTTCTTTTTTAGAAAAAAGCTCCCCCCCAAATCCAGGGAATTTCTCATTGGAAAAAATCGCACTCAATCGCTGAACTACTTAACTCTCGGTGATTCCACCATAACCCTCTTGAATCTCCGCCCCTCGAGCCAACCTTAAATAAATGCAACAGAAGACTCCAAGCTCTCAACCCTCACTAACGTCTTGGAGGCACGGCGATTGATAACTGGCCCAAACTGGGAATTTACAGCGTTCTCGATATCTCGGCTCGCTTTTTCGGCTAGGGCACTCCTGCTCCTCTCTAATCCATGCCCCTGATTTCCGGGGTAGACTCTCAGCTTACTGCCATTTGCAGCCCCGGTTGTGTTGGGGGAATAATAATCCTTCATCCTGAGTTTTCCTCTTATCTTGAAATTCTCCCCTGCGACAGCACTACTCTTATCTCTATCATGGACTGGCTGCTCTGCTGTGGCGCTAATAGTGGGTGGTAATGGGGGAGGCCGAAGGGGGGGTGGAGGTGTGATGGAAGCACTTTCTGTCCCCAGCATACCCATACTTTTTGGGCCTCTATAGCAACTGGGCGCAGTGTCTCCAAATGAACCTTGTGTAGGAGAGGGCAAAAAAGTTATAGAACTTGTTTGGCGAAGTCTTCTTGGCGAGGTGCGGGTGCTCTGAGGTGTGATGCTTAAAGTCGTAGCTGATCCGCCATTCTGCGTATCTTTCCAGTCGCTCTCGCGGGATGTGCTAGGTACGGGGGATAGTGCTTGTAGGGCTGCTATTAGTCTTACTTGTTGCTCGTCAGCACCTTCCATAGTCTCCTGCCACCCGGCCGTGATTGAATCTATGTCCCGCGTCTTGTGTGCTGTTGGACTATACAATATTGGAATTTGCGGAACTGGTGGGATGTAGAATGGATCGGAGTTCTTATCTCGAGTAGCCTCTACCGGACGACCCCATTTCCGGGCAGCTGACTTCCTGATTGCTGTTGCTGTCGACCTCTCTGGCCCTGATTCGCTTGGTTTCGTGAACGTGCTTTCCTCCTCTGGCCTTAAACCTAGGCCCGTAGCCATATAGCACCCGGCTCCCAGAGACTCGTGTTTTGGCCCGTGGCCATACTGCTGACGTTCTTGTGGTGCGTTGGTTGGTCTTTCATCTAGACGCTTCATCAAGGCCGAGTACACTCTCCTCACTTCATATCTAGGTTGGGTCAACTCCCCTACTGCTGATGGTTCATACAGATTCTCTAGGATCCTATGTGGAGTGTTTTCGTTAATAATAGAAAGCCTCTTGCTCGATGCAGATCGCCTATCTAGGGTTGAATTCCATGTGGAAGTGCCATCTGTAGGCACAGAAACGCCTCTTATAGTGGAAACGGGTGATTCGGACGGGTTAGGGGTGACGTCTCGAATGGAACCAGCAATGGAATGAAGCATCTCAAATGACGGCACGGTACAAAATGTAGGAGCCAGGGATACGGTGTTGGGGTGCATTCGAATGTTGCCAGGTTCGGGAATGTCTTGGATATCACTGTGAAGATCTGATGGGGAAACGTAATCGCTGAAATGGGATCGAGAAGCAGGAATATGCTGCTCAGGAAATGTATCCTCAAGCTTCCCGCGGACTCTGAAAACGCGCTTCATGGACCCAAACACTTTCTTCGCCGTTTTACCCATAGCTTTTCTAACAGAGATAAAATCTGTTGGCTGCTCTTTGGGCACCTTCTTAGCACGCAGTGTTTCGGGAAACGCAACCGGTCTCTGGCTCCTCCTACAGGATGCTGATAGGTAGAATGGTTTCTGCTCCTTGACGAAGGGCTGCTGCTGTTGTTGCTGGGGCGGCCTGTCCCCCCCCGCTTCCACCAATTGACGACGCATCGAGTCAGGCATGAATTCTGTGTCCCCACGAAGAAAAGGTGCGGATTTCCTGCGATTCCTCACCATTGCTTCCTTTGATGGGAGCTCGGAAGAGAATGCAGCGGGTGACCGATCTGGTGTCAGCTGAGGGTGTACTTGACTGACACTGAAAACAGATTTTGCTTTTCGGAGACGACGGTAAGAAGATGGCGTAGATGGTACAGGGGATCCCGGAGAAGAATAATAGTCCGCCCCTAAATCAGACAGATTCATGGCACGGCAGGTACGAGGGCCAGAGAATCTAGATTGTGGGAATGCTCCGTTTTCGTCACCCGACTGTTTCAGGGTCCTTAACCTCATAGTGACAGTGTCCTCCCGGCTGGTGCAAGTTGAATGGGGGGCACCAGCAGCTATATCATATGGAATATACGAAGCATCTTTCGTCATAGCTGAGAGGAATTTTTCTCCTCCTTGCCTATTAACGGGACGGGATCCATCTGCGTCACTCGTTTTGTTCCTGTTATCAATAGGAGACAAGAACCTAACACTAGGGCTGCGAAAAACGGTATGCTCATGTTTGGAATTGCGACGTTGGATATCATGGCCAAAGGCTCTTTGAGCTGCAGCCACTGCCTGCTGGCTCCTTTCTTGGGGAACGAGCAACTCGGACTTAGTAGCTATGGGGTAAGATGTGCTTTTTGCTCGTCGAACCCGACTTTTGTCTTTGCTAGACGGGTTCGGGGAGGATGAAGAAATAGTATAACGGCGGGAGAGCATCGTGACGTTGTTTGGGGGGATGGGAAGCATAGGTCGGAAGAGAGTGAAAGGCTCATTGATGACAATAGGCTGGGTTTTGTTTGATAGTCAAGACCAGCAAATAGGATGTAAGGTGTTTCCTTGCGTCGTAGGCAGTGGGGACGCCGTGTAGCATGGAATAGATAAACCACAGGTTTAACGAGGAGATGTGCGTCACCAGGTATCGTTCGATAGGACGTTTGTACTCCCTGTTAGAAATAGCAGTGTTATAGCCGCACTTGATGCGGGATGTGCCCGCACCACAAGGCCGCACTGGTACGCATACGCACTAGTCAATGACGCGCAAGCTATGAAAATTGTTTTCACACCCCTGTTTGTTTCTCTGTTTCCTTCCTGTTCTTTCTCTTTCTTTCTCTCTTTCGTCTTCTCTCTTCTTTCACCTCACTTCTTCCTCAAGTCTTTCCTTTCTTCAACTCAACACAAACAATTATGATCTTCATCTCCGCATAATACAAGCATTGTGTCCCCACTTAAGTCATTCCTCTCCGCTGCGTAAAATCCTAACCGTAAATCATTACCTCCGCATCGAATATTTTCAACACTCCCACCCAAAATAAGTTATGGTGCAACGAGCCTCAGATTTTGGTGTGTCTCTTCGTTGATCAGCACCATAGCTTACTCGAGTATTTTGTGCCGGAGTAGGAGAGACAAAAATATATGTGTAAAAAAAATAGTTGGTGTTGGTTTTACATGTAATACCATCTATCCCTTAATACCATGTATCATTCAAATTGGAAATTTAGTGGAAGTGCGAAGAGAAATCGAGAAGGACACAGTTTACCCAATGCATATAAGAAACTCCCATCATAAGGAAACGATCACTCCGCAAAGAGCCCTGAAATACATGCTGAAACTCCCGAAATAAAACTAGTACAGCATACTGCTAAGCAAGGCTTCCCATTGGATCCCAAATGGGGAGTGATATGGGATCCTGGTTAAGAACATTGAGAACCTCCTTGCTTACGAAAGCAGGGTCGGTAACAACTTGGTAGCAGTACTCATCAAACCAAGCATCGCTCATGAGCCAATAGCCCTTTTCTCCAGATTCAGCCCCCCATGAGTTCTCCACTATTGAGATTTGCGAAATTAGTCTCTGCCGGATTATTCCTCAAAGTATTTTAGGGGATGCAATTATACCTCTCCACTTTGTTGGCTTTCCGTCGACGATGTTGACTCCACTAAGAACCATGGCATGGGTCATTGAACTCTCTCCAGTGCGAAGCCGCTCAGCCTTGTTCATATACAAAGTCACGTTATACCCTAGTTCGTAATCAAACAAGTTGGTGTCCATAATTCCTCTGCTGCTTTCCGCGAACTTTCCAACATCACATCCAAAAAATACCGGGCGCTGTGCTTTAATCATGGCGATAGCTGCAGATTTCATAACCTAGTATTCTAAGTCAGTATCGCGCTGCTCCATAACAAGGTCTCTGAAGGGGCTTCACATCTGTAGACACATTGACATATTTAACTCCTCTCCCACCAATAACGTTACCAAGTCTCTCGACTGTCAAGAGCCTGTTGTATTCGTTCCTGGGATCATTGACTAAGGAGAACCTCTCGGCAACGCCACCCCTATCCCCACCGCCCAAAACCCCATCAATCACACCAGCACCGTAGCTTATGGCGCCTGTGTTCTCTTTATAAAATTCGAGGGGAGTGGTAGTGATGGAACGGAATTTGCCGTCCTTATCATGAAAATTCCAGGTGAAGGTATCGTCGGGTTTGGGAGGAACGCCCAAGGACAGGACGAGAATGCCGTATATTTCTTGGAGAACCTTAGCCTTGTATTTTTCGAGCTCCCCACTCTTACATGTGACACCGAGCGAGCGGCTAAACGAATCAGATATTAGCCTTATCACAAGAGACTGTCCGAGCGCACCAAGGTCTCTAGCTTACAGAGTGAGAGCTGCCTCGCGAAGTTTGGCTGTAATGAGCCAGTTGATGCGGCCGGATGACTTGGAATTGAACGAATCAGGATAGAAAGCTTGCGGAATCTGCAAATAAGTTAGGTCGTCACAAGACGTACCGATCGGGGCTGGGCAGCAGCAATACCAATCCATATTTTTCAACCAAATTTACAACCATATCCCATTGACCACCGTCACCAACAGGAGATTGTAATAGGTACTGGATCAGCCTTCCATCGAGATCTTCTTCCTGGGTATTGATAATATCTGTTGCGATTCTAAGTTAGTCACGTGCGCCATAGGGAGGGTTAAGACCAAGGCCTCTGCTAGTAGAAATCGGCACATACGCTCCAAGAAAAAGTTGGCTTTCTCAAGCTTGTCCCAGAAAAAGAGGTAATTTTGGGATAGCTCAAATCCGGTTAGTTTGTATTTCTTAATTATCGGAACTCGAAAAACGTTGGTGCTAGCGAACAGCCAGCATCTCCCGGAGGAACGCTGGTTGGTAACGGGGGTTCCTTCGAGCTCAATCTGGTCACTGAACACATGGGTATCGTGGAGGAGCGCCGATGGTTTTTGAAGGATAGCTGTAGAAGCGTGTGTGCTAAGGGCAGCAAGAGCAAGACGATTCTTCCACCGAAAATTAGCTGAGTTTCCAATAATTAGACATATCGTTCATACCTTTGGCTCGGACAAGAGTTTTGCTTCCCATTTAGCAGCGGCTTCGAGCCTCAAGGAAAGAGAAGGCTCCGGCTCCTCGCTAGAGTCTGTATCATGCAATGTGAGGTCGCTCATCTTTGATTCGAGAGCCTGTCTCCTGGATTTTTCCACAGTAGGCCATGTGGGGCGGGCAGACTTGGATGACGAGGACCCCATTTCTATAATCGGAAGAGAGAGGACAGCGGATTATGGTAGGAGCGAAGAATAGAAAAGTGGAGGAGGAGGAAACAGGAAGTACTGGTAAGAAGTAGGGGAGGAGGCTCTTATCTATGTGGGCCGGCGGAGTCCCCCAGCACGTAACTTATTAGCGCAGCGGTGTGCTCACATCGGGGGTATGTTTACTTTAGAAATGGAGAGACAAGATAGGACTGGAGACCGGCTCAAAGTACTAAGGTGCACCCGCACACACCTTTGACGAATAATCCGGCCTACGATAATCAGCCCTTGTGCGCGGCAGTCTCCAAGACAGTCTTATATTAGAATGCACATAGCTTACGGTTTCCGTAGCGGGCTTCAACCTCCCTTTCCCTCTCCCTCTGTATCACGTCCAGCGGGCACAACTTTTGGCTATGATGAAGCTTGGAGACTGGAGAGAGCTGTAGACATAGTGCCCGGGCCGCATGCCAGCTCCCCACAGGTTTTTACCTACTGTACGAGGAGATTCTTTTTGGGTTTCTCCTTCCTCCGTTGTGATCGCTGTCCACTCTTGCCCTGAAGACTCATGTGTTGTATGTAGCACGCGTCTTTGCAATAAGCCACCAAGGTGCGAGTATTTGCCAAGCAAGACTACCGGCGGGATCATCCGACAACATACTACCGGTATTACCACAATGTGTATTATCGTATACTGTCTGTTGCCTGCACTGCTGAGGTTGTCACGGGTCCTCTCCCTTTGCCCCCGACCCTCACAGCTCATAGCGTAACTGCTCAAGCTATTCGCTCGGGTACCAGTATGCACTGGAGATGCTCTTGAGCGTGTTCGGCTACTGCGCTCGAGTAGTTCCGCCGTTATCATCTCTTCCTCGGGCAGGTTAGTGGGGCTCTAGATTTGATGGATACCAGGACCCGCACTCAAGCTTCACTGCCCCCACCAATATCTCTATCTTCATCATCGTGCTCTCCTCTGCTCTCTCCTTAATTTACGGTCATTGAATAGATCACTTGCATTCCCCGTCCCTTCTGAACTGACCATTTGTACAACTACAGACTGCCATTCTGTACTGCGTAGTATAGTACACTGCCCCGCGACTCTCCCATACGCTTTATAATGTAATACGTCGCGCTACTATAGGATATAGGGAGAGTCGGAGAGTAAAGGGAAAAATGAATTAATTTTCATTCCTGCGTGGTTGTCGTGATAGCAGACAGATCTTGCGTCAAAGGAATTCCGATAGTAGGCGGCTATATGACCGAATTTTCTTCCTTTCCTATTGGCCTTCGTTCCCTGCAAATCGCGCAGCTCTTTCATTGATCTGCCTTATACTCGTGCACACAAGAGCTCCGTATTGAACCTTGATCATGCAAGCTCTCGGGACAGGCACTCATTCGTTCTGCCTACCGTAAACTGTCTCATAACCTGAGAAATGGTATTCAACGGATTATGTACCGCACAGCGTTCGCACGGGCTTGCTGCCGGGATAGATACGGTACTGTGATATCAGATGCTCACCTAGGTTAAAGTAGATTACTATATTTGGCCAAAGTTTCGCTGCAGTCATGGCTTCCTGTGGGGGAGAGCGGAGCACAAATTTTGCGTGTTCCTGCGCTTGCAGAGCGCGGCGCCGATCGGCTGGCTTGAACCGTCTCTGATCAGATGGATCGGGACAGGTTTCTTGTGGTCTACGGCTTGGAACGATGGCGGCACCTGGGCCTAGCTTAGGTCTGCAAGTTTGTGGACAGAAGCCTAACTCGCACAATTGTACTCGCAATGTTGTAAGCCGCCGGGCTGAATACAGAATAGATGCTGGTTGGTGGCCGTGGTCACTTACCGCAGCTCGTCGGTTTGGCGGGCCTAGTCCCCCACCTCCTCTTGACGCCGGGTAATTACGGTGCCAAAGTCGGCATCCATTTGGCTCCTACGAGAACAGATGGAGGTAGAATATCAATTGTGCCTTTTCACTTGTAATAAAGCCAAGTGTGGACAAAGCAGAGCAGTATCCTGCTAGTACAAGTACACACGGCTTTGTTGAAACTGGGTTGTGACACTGGGCTGAAACGTGGATAGCCTCAGGTCATCCCTGCATGATGGGAAAGTTGAAATCTTGACGGCGCTTCCATTGCTGGGGTTGTGCGAGGAGAGCAAAACAGGATTCCTGGTTTCTGGATTGAGTTTGTGATTTTGTAGACTATCTAGCACTAGCAGATATAATAGGGCTATGAAGAGATCGACCTTACTTCTGGTGCCGGTAGTCGTGTTGGCATTACTGGTACCGAACCACCCTGAACATGCACTTGAGGACTTGCTCGGAGAAAGTGCACAAGTACCTTGCCAGTAGAGCTTGTCTAATTTGATCCATTTTAACTATTTTACGCACCGAGCAAGCCTCATTCCTACTCTCTTACACCAAGCCTCTGCGGCAATGGCGACAAGGGACCCCATGTGATATAGACTACCCTCTATAATAAACAATGCGGTACAAGTGCAGCGCTCGTATGTGCCCAGCAAACTATGTGGGCTCCCCGTTGTTAATGACGGCGGCTCCCTTCATCCTACCTCCCGTCTTTCTCCGGGTTTCATTGGCTTTTTCTCCATCCCCGTCTGTGCCTGGGTGGAGCTTTCGGTCTCAGGTCTTGTCCACGGGTCAAAGCCTATGGTACCCGTATCCCCCTCTTTCCATAATCGGTTGAAGATACCACCGCTCTGGTTCCACACTTGAATGGCCCCTTCCGCTCTCTAGCCTTCTCTGCCCCTTCTGTTGCAAGCCCTAGCATCAATGTTCCTGGCCAACAACCCCCGTTTCTGGGCTCCAAGCGAGCCATCAGGTGGAAAGGGAACACCCATATGTTCCTTTGGATCCTCCTCTTACCTCTCTTCTCTTTTCCCTTTCCTCTCCTTTTGCTACTTTTCGCCATTCAATAGCGACTTAGCCTCCCCCCGGCCGAGTTTATCGCTCCTTTCTCTTCATTCCATTTGCGCGGCCAAGATCTCCGCTGCATTTACGCCCCTCCTTTCACTCTTTGTAGTATACCATTTATTGTTCTTTCTTCTCTGTTGTTTATTTTTTATTTCGGTGTCCACTTCACTTTCTTTCTTTTCAATATCTTTTAGAGGCGGGGCCTCGTAACATACTTACGACTCACGCCACGCGTCATCGAAATATCACTCGATTATATCTGTCGGCTAATTTCAAAGGATCGAACTCACAGATCTGCAAACAGGCCTTTGTAATCATCCTGATATCATACCTTCATTGATTACTCACTATCTTGATGTTTTTGAAGATATAAATCTTGCATTTAAGGCGCCTAATACTTTTACAGTAGTGGAACCTCGAGCCACTCGAGAGAGCAAGACCTCTGCCTTTCGCGTACGCCTTGTTTGATGCTTTGATCTGAGTTTCTGGGGGATCAAAGGTACCTGTTTGTGGCGGTGTTTGTTTTGGCTGCCTTTTTCATTCATCCACCTGACGTTTGTTCCTTTTCTTAATTTTATAGGACTTCACCAACTTTGCCCTCTTTTGAGAACTGGTTTGGATATATCTAATATCCATTCCCGGGCTTGGTTAGAACGAAGCACTGATTTTCTGGGGAGGTTACCCGAAAGATTTTGGATATAATAAGCTATCAACCTTTCGAACTGGCGAATTCGAAGGAAGAAGGGGTACTTCTTAGATAGAAGTGACTTCAAAGTCAGGGGACGAGCAGAAAGACACAGGGGTTCGGGGGTCGTCATAGTACGCAATCATGGAGGCGGCCGGGGTACTCTCCTCAGCGTTCGGACTGTAAAGGACCTTTTTCTATTAGGTTGAAAGTGATACTAACTACGAGTGCTTTTCTATGATAGTGGGATGCTGCTTCAGGCCTCGCAAGCAGCATTTTTTTCGGCAATCAACGGTCATGTAAAGACGTTATTTCTCCACCGTCGAAGGCTGGCCCTTCTAGCCTTCCAGCTCTGCGTTTCACTGTACTCAATATTTCAGTTCGCCTCGTTGTTGCTTCTTGCGGACTTACCCTGCCAGATAGCGGTGCGGTTTACCCTGTTGTTTGATCAGTGTGCTCGAGTAGCGATATTAGGATTGGGCATCTGGAAGGTGATTGATGAGTCGGCATTTAAGGCGGAGAAGTTTGTCTGGATAGTGATGCTAGTTCTAAGAGTTTTTCTTGGTGGTGTGGTTGTTAGCTTTACGCAGAAAAATTTCATCCCGGTGTGTTTTCCAGAGCCGACCCAAATTTTTGTGGGTTGTATCGCTATTGGTTTCGACATAGCCCTGTGGGTGCTGCTACTGATGAGGATCGTGGGGCTTTGGGGGCTATTTGCAGATCAGGGGAGAGGTGGAAGAAGCGAGGGGAAGAGCCAGGGTTACGGAATGTTTTTGATTGCACTAACTGTGTTGGGATGGTCGGTGGTGGGTGGTTATATCATTCTGGGCCCTGTTATGCTCTGAGGGAGGCTAATAACAGGATTAGGGAAGCTTTCCGTACCTGCTAAAGGTAGGACGGAGCATCTTCGTCAGAATGATCCCATATATCCTGACTTTAGGGCTTGTTCTCGGTAAGAGCTATTCTCCCTGACAAAAACTCCGCAGACGATAAGAAGGTCGGCTGACGTGATCGAATCTCTTCAGGTGCCCTTGCTCATTTCCCTTCCATAGTGTTTTCTGTCCCTCTCAAGAGTTCAGATGGCCGCTACGGCTCTCGTATGCAGCGTTTGGGATCAGGAGAAGGGGGTCTTCAACAAGCAAGGTCTTCGTCATCACCAGCATCCAAGCAGGGTCCTCTTCGAGCCGGAGATATCGAGTCGAATAAGCACACGACAGGCTTCTACGCTCGAGATAAAGGACGTGCGGCCAGGGACAGCAATGTGTTTGGAAGTATCATAGGTGCACCTATGGTCCACCCCGGTACTGCTTTGCCGTGGTCTTCGGATAATACGGCGGACCAGGATAATGAACAGAGCACTCCAAAGGCATATCCAGGAGGGCCGATTTGTGCGACATCTGTTGCCCTCCAAGAAAATTCGAAGAGGAAGAGTCTGGTAGAAACGCTCTTTCCAGCTCATGCGGGCGGAAGAGCCGGTATATCAGGACCAATACTTAGGGATGGGGGGTTTACAGAACCAAGTGGCGGAATTTCAAACCCAGGGGCAATGCCCGCCGCAACCAACCCCTTTCCAAAAGTAAGGACGGTGTCATTGCATGTAGCGAAGGAGGCGGAAAGACAGAGGATTGATGCCCAGTTCGAAAGGGATCAAAAGAAGCTACAGGAGGCGGCGGCTACAGCAGGAAGTAATGCAACACCTATGACGTCGATGAGTATTCCGGCCACACAGAAATCGGGAGGCATCGAGAGGACCACAAGTGTTAAGAGAAAGCCGGTGTTTCCAAACGATATTCCTGGACTCCCATCAGGCCCTGCCCCTAGAGTGAGCGCAGTAGCTGGGAAGCGGGGGCCCCAGCGAAATAAGGAGACTGAAATCGAGCCTGAAATCGAACCGAAGAGTCCTTCCACCCTGAGGGAATCAGTCCTAGCGGCAGGGGAGGATGCCACTTGGGGAGCGACGAGATATAGTACGAATACGTTTGTTACAGATGATGATGACACAACTCGTTACACCGCATTCTCAAACTCGCCCCACCCGCTTCGAGCCCCTCCAAGAGAAGCGGGATCGAGAAAGGCCGACCAGAGTATAGACGGTGAGGCAAAGGTTCTGTTTATAAACGAAATTGTTTATGACCATCCAGCTCTAGTTGATTCTCTTGTCAGAGGACCGGATGCCCAGGAGGGCAGGAAGGACATTGGCCTAACTACTTCCAGATACTCAGGCACTTCAAATGGGACCACCGTCAGAAGGAGCCCATCGTCTACTAAACGGCCGCAGCTCCCCACGACTCAAGAAGTGGACGAAATACCCCCAGTGCCAATGATTTCTGCCTTAGTTATGGACAGACCAAGACATATCCGAAAAGACTCCGGCAGGGGAATCTTTCCTCCAGCAAGGGACTCTGAAATTGCCTTAGGGATGAAACTCAAGAAGTCAGTTAATACAAGCAAGTCTTTGCCACCCCCGCCTCCGCCTACCGAACCCCTACCCCCACTACCAGTTCAAAGTGAAGGACTACCAGTACCTGCTACAGCTCTTGCCGAGGTGCCTGTAGAGAGAAGAGTTGAGAAGAAGCCCACGAAGTTGATTTTCCCTATCCCTCCTTCAAGGGTGCCATCAACAAGGAAACCTGCGCCCCCCCCAATTGCCATCAAGCCCCCCGGACTAGTTTCGCCAGAGGTAGTGCGCAGGGCACCGTCTCTGCTAGCAGAACCGAAAACACGGTCACAAGAGGAGAGATTATCGGCTGCACCCAATGTCTCCGAAAGATCCGAAAGCCGCACAAGTATCATTTCCCCCGTTCCCAAGGACGACACTGACTCTGCCACAGTCTCAGATGCAGCCTATGAGGCTGCCAGAGCATGGATAGCAAGTGTAGCCTCTGTTCGTATGTCGACCGGTGCCCCTGTTTTGGTTAATGTCGAGGGAGGTCGTCGAGCTTCTTACCCCAAAAATTCCGATAAGGATTCTCTGACCATCAAGCCCCCGCCTGCGTTTACATGTAATGAGGACAGCTCAAACTTCAGAGGTGGTAGCATTTCGAGCTTCACGTCTAGTACGATACTGCGTAAGAGTGTGCTTTCTTTCACCATATCGCCAAAGGTCACCCGCGGCGATGGAGATGTTACGGATGTGGAAATCGATTCGGATTCTGAAATCGAGGATGAGGAGGAAAATTATGAGGGGAACAGGGATAGTGGCAGTGATACCGAGACGACACAGAGTGAGGCTGGCGAAATGATCGGTGCCGGAGGCGAGGGATACTCTACTGAGGACGATGAAGCGGACGAAGAGTACCTGACTGAAAGCGACTCACAAGAATTTACTGATCATAGAGACGAAGTCGTTATCTCGGGGGTAGACGATGGGACCGAGTTTGGTAAGATTGAAATGAGCGAACGTAAGCTGAATGCTAAGATGGATGCGGTCGTGGATGCCATCCCGAATATATCGGCATTCCCCCGTCGCTTCAACATTGGTGATCATATTCCTACATTTTCAGAGAGCAGAAGGAAGTATGGTAGTAAGAGGAAGCCACCCCCGTCCCCTCTAGGGTTCCTAATGTGCCAGCGGCGTATGTCCCGACAGCCATCTAATTTACAGCAGGATAGAATCCAAGCTCGACTCACTATGCTCGCAGAGAATGTCAGCCGAAATGTGGCCGTTCTGGATGATCTCCTTTCGAAAATACCAGCGGAGGCAAAAAGCAATAGGAATACTCAGGCCAGCCTCGCTTCTGACGGTCGTAATTCACTCATTGCGAAGCTTGAGCAGGAAATGGGACAGCAAGAAAACAAGTGGCATGGGATGCAGGAGGTTCTACAGAGGAATTCATCAGCATCATCCTCGAGGGTTTCTACAAAAGCTCAACGTCGTTCTTTGATTGAGAAACTTAGTAGCGGTATTGATCGACGCTTAAGCACTACGCACAACTCCAATACCATTGCTTCGCGGAATGCCTCCAGGGCCACGTCTCGTACCACATCAACCCTATCTTCTGGTATGATAACAGAGGCATGGCAAAGGCAATTAGCGGAGGCTCAAATTGAGTATCTACAGCATGCGCCGTGGGGGGGTAACAACATAACCACAACAAACGCCCCCGTCAAGCCTTCCGCCATCCTGAAAAGCCAGGGCACGCCCGTCTCGGTGGTCTCCGAATCCGAAGAGTATGGGTATGACTCTGTAAGTAACTTCGAAGATGGTGGTTATGAGGGCGACGGAGGTGAGGAAGGAGATGTAATCGTGTATGGTGGTTTGGAGATCGAATCACCGGTCCTGACCAATGATGAATTGCGCCGAAAATCTTGGTATAAAAACGATAGCCCCAACTCCCTTATGCGGCGTGAAGGGGAGGAAACTGTCACTATTTCGATCGAGGCGGCCGTCGGGTCATTGGTGTATGGGGGTGATAAGGAATTCGAAGAATGCGAAGGGGAGGAATATCTCGAGACACTACCGGCTACTGTGTACTCCCCCAACCTACAGTCCGAGTTATCGGTTGCTTATTTCCCACCTTCTATGGAAGTAGCATCGCCGGTCAAAAACCCCACAGTGTCCTTACTATGGAATCCCCAACCTATATCGCGAGAGGAAGCTGAGGAGGTTTCGCTTTGGAGCAAATATCGCCGATCCACCTCAACAAAACAGTCAACTTGCGCAGCCGGCATAGATGTCAGGCCCTTGCAACGAGCACCCTTGGGGCCTCTAACCATTAGTAGCACTGAGCTTTGGAAAATGCGGAGTGCTGAGCTGTTGTCTCCGCGATCGGAGGTCTCAATTGAGATTTGCCTATCCCCATCTATCAAGGAACCCACGCCAGATCCGGATCGAACTGTATCGTTCCTATGGATCCCGCAGCCTATTTTCCTACAGACCCTACAGACTGGTAAGCTCTGGAGTTACCGTCCATTGGCATCAAAGCCCCTAATCGGCTCCCCTGCCGCCATCGGTACGAGACCGCGCCGAAGCATATCCTTGACCCCTTTGAGGATTCACAGCACTAGGCTTTGGTGCAAACAACGCTCACACCCGATATATAACAGAGGTGGATTGTGGACCAGTAGCAAAGGATTCAGGCCGAAGAGCATAATCACGCCAAGGCTCTCAATTGCAGCCCCAAAGACCAACGGAAAGTCAAGAAGAGTAACATTTGTCGAGGAAGTAGTAACAGGTCAGCTCTTATTCTAGTCAAAGCCACCAGTCGCTAATGATGTCATAATAGTCGAGCCTACTAGTTTCTTCGGGAAACTTAAAAAGCTATGGGGGGTACAAGAAACAGTCTCGGTCAAGAAGATCGTCGAAGTTCCCGTTGCAAGCCCCACAGAAGAGACAGCAAAGATCCAAGCTCAAAGTGTTCCAAAAGAGCAAGAGAAACTAATTGCAGATATCCTTCAAGAGATCACCCTAGAATGTCAGAATAAAACGCTCCCCGAGCTCCCAGCTCAGGCGAATCAGCCACCGCAGATCAAGACACTCTGTTCGGAGAACAGTATTAGGGCGCTGGGACAATTCGCTACTCCAACTTCTAAAACTGATGAGATGTGGACCGCCCTATCACCAAAAGCCTCCCCACAGGAAAGGCCCCCGGTCCTTTTGGGTCTCACTTCCACGCAGCTCTGGGAAAATTCAAATTCCTCGGAAGTTCGCGTTGAATCCGATGATATGGACAATGTTTCCGCTGTGATTCCCGACGATCTTGATGTTGATGCCCTCGATGCCGAGACCGCGAATACTTCTCTTTCTACTGAACCCACCACTGAACTCTGGAAGCCGTCCTCAGGTTTGCTGTCGGATGAGAATTTAGGCACGGGGGAATTCACCCGTCTTTGGCCTTCCGCAAACATACAAGTTTCCAAAGATCAAACTAATCTCTCTCGCTCAACGAAGCCCCCGCCATTAGCTCCGGCGACTCTGTGCTCGGCTGGCCTTTGGGCCTTGCCCACTAAGGCTCCCCACAGGCAAGGACTTTGGACCGCACCCAAGAAAATCACCGGCCTTTGGCCTCAAGAAAAGCGGGTGAGGAAGCCGTCTCTAAGTAATCTTTGGCCATCTGCATCCCCACTACCCGCCACCGGAAACTTGGCGATTCCGTCCCATCCTTTGTCTCGCCCATTGGAATCTGTTGTTGTATCTTTCGAATGCATCGGGCTTTGGAAAATAATTTCTGAAGAATCAACAGCACCTAGCCTGTGGTCTGTGCCAATCGGACGAAGGGGATTGTGGCCTGAAGGTGAGACCGAGAAGCCAGCGTGCATTGGAAGTCTTTGGACTGCTCCCCCCGCCCAATTCGACATTGCCCGAAGAACCAATATCAAGTTCTCCATGAAAAATGATGGCGAGAGGGCGATGTATAAGAGGACTGCGATTGACACTACCGTCAAGGTCACAGGCAGTATGTGGACTCCACAGGAGGGAAAGCCCGCAAAATCGCCCGGGTGGCTGTTGAAAAGACAGGCAATCGAGGTTTCCCCTACTAAATATACCGAATATATAGCAAATTCGCCTACTTCCAACTTACCGGAATTTATCCAAGAAGAGCCGGTTGATATTGCGCCCGTAGAAAGCGCTATGTGGACTAAAATTCCCACTACTGTTACTTCACAAACTTCCGGTGGTCTTTGGAGATATCAAGCTAAGACCTTCCAGTCTGCAAGCCGAATGCCTCAGGCTAGGGTAAACGATTCGAACAATTTGCGAAAAGCCCGCCGATCAATCCACTATAGCCTTGCATCAGCAAAAGGTTCTCTATGGGGGAAGGAATTAGCCGATAAGTTACACCCACAACTTTGGGCGCGATCCCCAAAAGTGAGTGGCCTATGGAACGGCAAAGGGAGCACAACAACTCTCACGGAGATCGACACACCCTTACAGAATGCTGGCGCCTTATGGACTCAGCACGGTAAATATGCGAAACCAGTCTTCGGTGATCTTCCGTTGGTTTCCTCTCGCTCAAAAAGACAACTACCAACGCGTCCTTTGGTATCAGTCCACGGCATTCTCTGGATGGCGCCTATTTCGATCGTTACAACCCATAAAAAAAGTGACGATATTCGGGGGCTATGGAATTCAAGGCGGGGTGTAGACCAGGAGATATCGGAGGCCCCACCTCTGGTCACATTCGCCCAAGAAGAAGAATCATCTGCAAGTCCGATCCGAGCATATAAGCATAACTTGCTCTGGCAACCAGGCGACGGACCAACTCAGCCGGCACATTCGCCAATACCCCCTGTCACATTATCAAAAAGCAATAAGCGACATGATTCCCCGCTTTTCTTGGCCCTACCACCAGCAACAGGCTCTATGTGGACAGCTTCTGCTTCAAAACCGAACCCATGTCCGCCCAGATTATGGAGACCGTCATCCGTGACCTTAAGGGGACTTTGGTCTTTCAATAGCAAAACCCCCTCTCTCGCTGTCCTCACCCGAAAAAAAGATCCCCTTTGGTCCAAACATAACACCCCAAACCCAATCTTCTCTACCCTAGCCACCGAATCTCGACGTACGTTCTCAGCAAGGCCTGACGTTACAGTTTCCATGGCAGGGCCTCTCTGGACATCTTCACCCGTTGAAACCCAGCAGCCGCGATTGTGGAAGCCGCTGAAGAAAACAGATGAAAAGCTTTGGGCCGCTGAAGGGACTACTCCTCCCCTTTCTCAGATCGCTGATTTAAAGGCTAGGGGAACGCCATTGTGGAGCAAGGAAAATAGTATTATTGCTCCCATCTTTTCTAATCTATCCCTCAACTCGCTTCGAAGTAAGAGAAGTATCCCTACCAAAAATTTACCCGCTGTCGAGGAGGGTCTTTGGACGAAGCAAATCAACCTCCCTCAGGTTTCACGGGCTACGGCGGGATTATGGGGAGCAATTGAGGAATTACCAAAAGTGGAGGTTGCCTCCAAGCGTGTCCCTATGCTCTGGAATAAAGAGGGTATTATGGCTCCTATTTTCGCTCATTTGCCTATCGATTCAGCACGATCAAAGAAGGACACGTCTTCAATCGCTCTCCCAGTATTCACTGAGCCTATGTGGAAAAAGGAAGTTTCACTCAGGGCGAAGTCAGGGCTATGGAGGCCCACACCGAAACCTACCGGGCTGTGGGATGCGGCTGCGAAGACTAAAACTTTGGCACAAATGTCACTTGAGAAGAAGGCGAAGGGTTCGCCTCTATGGAAGAAGGAAGGGGCTCGCAGGACAACTAACGCTATGCCAACAAGAACAAATACTGCAGTACGATTGCCGGATAAAACTGCTCTTCCGAAAGCAGTTGGAGGCCTATGGAAACCGAAGATTACAGTTAAGCCGGCTCCACAACTTTGGGCACGCAGGAAGTCAATGAAGGTGGAGAAGCAGCCTGTGGGTGTTCTCTTGTGGGCGCGAGAGACGGCATTAAGAACTACGGAAGCTACCCCCGAGCGAACAAAGGTCTCCTTTACCCCCTCGGATAGCCCTCTACCTAAGGTGTCCGGAAATCTCTGGCAAAAAGAGACGCCTGGAGGACCGAAAGGGCTATGGAAACCATCTATCAAGACTGTGTCATCCGCTGTCCTCCAACCTTCGACTCCCCTATGGTCTAGAGAAAAGGCTTCAAGACGAACAGCCGCCGTTCCTGAACGCTTTGCCCTTGTTCCGAAAAAGGTTTTTCTTGTCCAAACTGATCCCCCGAGGGCTTCGGGTGCTTTATGGAAGCCGAAGGCCCAGCCCGCTCCTAATGGCCTTTGGGTCAAACCCGCAGTCATTACGACCAAGCCTATCGCCATTTGTACTGTCCTATGGACTGCGGCCTCAGCTTCTCGTACAACCTCTGCCGCGCCCGCACGGAGCACTGTTCCAAAGAGAGTCATCGAAGAGCCCCTACCTATAGTCTCTGGAAACATGTGGCAAAAGGAGACTCCCGAGAAACCAAAGGGACTTTGGAAGCGCGAGATCGAGACAGTCGGGGCCTTCCGGAGGACCCCAAACACACCGCTTTGGTCGAGGGAAGGTGCGGCACGCACTACGACTGCTATTCCTGAGCACGCCCCATTTGTGCCAAAACCTGTCTCTATGAAACCGTTGGAGCCTGCAATCGGAGATCTGTGGCAGTCTGAACTCGCTGCAAAAGAAGCTGTCACGCTCTGGAAACAGAAGCCCGTAACCCCCAAGGTGGGTGTTTGGAATACAGAAGGAACAACCCCCTCGCTAGCGGAGATAAAACGGGAGCTCGCTACGAAGGATACCTTATGGCAACGAAGATCTATTCTGGCGGCCCGTGGTGCAAATGAGGATATTTTCAACAATCGATCTTCATTTATCCAGAAGTTGGCGATGGATCCAATTCATCTAGATACCACTCAAAACCATCGCTGGAAACCAACAGAGGGCTCTACCGACGACGATGAGACCTCATGGATGATCACTAACACTCCGCCCACGGGAACCCTGAGCCGTACATCTACACTTTCTGACATAAGTGAGATTTCGCCCACTTCGGTAGTTGGCGCATACGAGCCTAGGGTCAGGACTCATTCCAAAAATTCCAGCATTTCTTCCACTAGCGGGCTTTGGCAACCGCTGTCTAATTGCTCACCGTCTAAAAAGGTGGGGCTGTGGTCAAATGACGAGACTTCAGTGCCCTTTGTGAATCTCACTGGTGAAACTAGGGCCGAAAGGACTCCTTTGCCCACGCAGAGGGAAAAGCCACTCGAGACCTTTGATAGCTCTCATAATTTGTGGCAGCCGGAAATCTTGTGTGATTCGAAGGTAAGGAACTCCCCTGTTGCTTGATAGTTCCATATCTAACGCAATCACCTAGACAATCCGATCGAACTCTGACGCTTCCGAGTATTGCACCGGCGACTCGGTTTCTGAGTTCTCAGATGACTCTTTCTATTCGGCCATGGGCGCACACAGCGAGCATGGCGGTGAGGAGAACGCCCCCTCAAACGTATTTGTTAGCCAATTCCGAAGGGACAATTACATAATTCGTGAGTTCCACTCTTATCTCCATTTCCGGATCTTAGCACTAACACCCCACAGATAGTCAAGCCTCTGAGCAGAAACTAGCAGAGGACTCCCCATTCTCAAGCCGTCTAAGAATCCCCTCCCTCAGGCGCAAGCTCCGACCAGCAGAAGAGAGAAAGGGCCGGAACACGGACATAAGTGAGGGGCAGATTCCCGGGGCAGAGGCGGCGGAGAAGGCTGTGGCTCCGAGCGTAGGATATCTTTGGAGTAAGGAGATTGTTTGAAGCTATTTAATGTTTGGGAGCATGGCGTGGATTGATCTAACGCATAGCACGGATAACTTAGTGGTTGTTGTTGTTTTTTCATTCTTTATTCCCCCATTTCCCCAGTCTTTTTTATTCTTGTATTACCTATTTCTGTATAAGTAATTGAAAGCAACATTAGGTTATGTTTGTTAATGGTGAGTGTCTTGTCTGTAACAATTTGCATCTACACCTCTGGATGGAAGTATGGGGCACACACACGCCTTTGCTAAAAGCAGCACCGCAAGCCAGTTAATGAAATATAGATTAAATCCCCAATCCACCCTCAGTAAGCAGCTAGTGGAGTTCTCTCAACATGGAGACTATATTCCAATGATACCCAACCATCCAAGGCCTGGTGCCCGAATAATACCGTGCGTTACCGTATATGAGGGAAAGTTCCCGGTACTAGAAGGTGCACGTGCTTCAGTAGAGGATTTTTTTTATTTTTTAGAAAATATGGTACAGTAAACCTTCTAGCGAGGAGGTACATAATACCCTTATACAAAGACACAGCTGTTTTGTTTCCTGCTCCCGTTGAAACCAGTCTATACTTTACTTAGCTTGTAATACCAGGTAGAATATAGAAGAATCCATAATAGACCGTACTAGTGAGATAGCGAAGAAAGAAAAGAAAAGAAAAAAGAGCAGTCTCACAAAACAGCCGCTAGAACATCAAGATTATGCCCAAAAACGAGATTGGCTCATTTCACCATCTAACTACCACACACAATGCCAGGCAATTCCAGTCTAGCACAGATGGCGCAAACCCCAGTTACTGTACTAGAGCACTCCATGGGTAAACCCCCCTCCCCTCTTACATCTCCATTGAGATCTAAAGTGTTTTTTATACTGGCCCGGCTAACGGCCTCTAGGAATAAGTCTAAGTTACCGTACCGCAGCGTATTAGAGGGTTTGCCCAAGGAGACCGAGGCGGCAGGGAAACAACATATTTTGAGTTAACCTAAAGGTCTTGGGCAACTACAGTAGGTAGGTGACGAGGCCTGGGAGAACTGCAGAACAGGGTTTTTCAGGCCTGAAGAAATCCAACCGAGCATTTAGATGTTTCCCAATACTGCGACAGGGCTCTCGGGATATATTTCCTTCATAAGTGGATAGCACTCATCCTGCTGTCGCCCGGGCACCAAGTTACAGTTCGCTGACAAAAGTGATTGCAGCGGTGCTTGAGAACGGCGCTCGCCCACCCACCATTGGGGGAACAAAATCTCAACCAAGTCACCAGGGTGGCATTTCTCTGTCGCACCCAGAGGCAATAACTAAGTTAATAGCTATGGTGCCGGGCACTTGAAATCAACCCTCATGGGTAATTCATTTTGCTTACATAATACACACAAAATAGTGGGGCTTGGCAAAAGTGTCTTCGAAAATCATCAT
>Ga0307507_10002556_pt1 | contig 37794 bp, 16 predicted proteins | sample 7_EM_MG_FD_207223 | JGI IMG/M metagenome (GOLD analysis project Ga0307507, IMG submission 207223) | Populus trichocarpa ectomycorrhiza microbial communities from riparian zone in the Pacific Northwest, United States - 7_EM | ecosystem: Host-associated > Plants > Roots > Unclassified | place...
TATTATTTCTGGTTTACTGTTCTGGTTACTAGTAGGAAGATCGGATCTTAGCTATGGATAACAGAAGGATATCGTGGAATAGTTCTGTAGGGCTATAACAGCTACAGAATTACGCTTTTGACTAGTACCGCTAGTAGGTATAGTACACAGGCGATTAGGGCGGCTAGTGCGTGCATTTATGCTTTCGACCAGTGACGCTGGTGGGTATGGTGCATAGGCAACTAGTATGGCTAATGGGTATATTTATTTCAGTGCGTGTCTGATAGGTATCTTACTAGGAGGAAGAGATTTCCTGCGTTCTATTTTGTGCTTTCCTTTTTCTATTCTGTTTTTGCTTTACTTTCGTTTGGCTATTCTTCTATGGTATAGAACGTTAGGGGACAACGTTCTTGGTGGGGGAGGTATGTAGTAGGGTAAAATGTCCTATGCTTAGTGTCTTGGCATTTTCCTGTATTTATGGAGCCTTCGGCTTCCCTCCTTCTTGATCATCAGGAACCTACCGGAAATACACTCTTTTCTTTCTTTCTTACAGACTGCTTTACTGATTACTTTTAACTGATTATAACCGACCGACCAACAGACAGACAGACTAACTAACTGACAGCATTCTGACTTCCTATCTAAGAGACACCGTACCCTTCCACAGTAGGTATAATAGACAGGTAGGACCACCTATTATAACCATCTTGCGGATCTACCTCCGTATTAATAGACAAAGGCAGTATAATATCCCCTTCCTTATTATAGACCTTAGAAGCCATAATATGATCTTAAAAAGAAAATCGCTAGCCTATTTAGGCTTATAGCTTAATATACGGAATAGATAGCTTATTTGGCCCAAAACCATACCCCTAACACTTTCCTTTATAAAAGAAATTAGTATTACAATAGAGAACCTTATTCGGCTATAGATAAACACTATTTACTAGGCTAATGCTATGCATAGGGACCAGGCTTTTAAAAAGGATATATAACTTAACCCACAACGGATCTATATACTATGCCGCCCCTAGACTACCTATGTTATACTACCCGCACTAGAGATTAAAAAAGTTAGTAAAAAGCTAGCAGAGCTCTCTATAGGGAACTTAGGCCCTATATAGCTATAAAGAATAGCAAGGAGTATTAAACGCTATACTAAATATATAGACCAGAAGGACAACTTATAGAAAATGGAATATAAGCTAAGGAAGATTATAAACCCTATACTGTAAAATATAGCCTAACAAAAGTCCGTAAAGAAACTTATAGACCTTCCCCTAGTTAATATCTGCTGCATTAGCGCCGTAGAATTCTACCAGAACTTAGTCCAACCTAATACTATTGCCTTTACCACTAGCCTATATAAAATTAATTAAATAATTAAGGAAAAGGAAAGTAAGCTTATAGATAAAGAGCTAGTAGAACTAAAACTACCCTATTAATACTAGAAATTTAAGGACGTATTTACTAAGATAGCGTCTAATATACTTCCGCCTTACTAACTATATAACTATAAGATTAAGATTAAGCCAGATAAGGAAAACACACTTGGCTATAGCCCCCTTTATTAGCAGTCTACTGCCGAGTTATAGGTTACAAAATAGTACCTTATTAATAACCTAAATAAGGGCTTTATTAAGCCTAGTTAAGCCCCTTTTAACTTGCCTATTCTCTTTGCCAAAAAGCTAAATAGAGGACTTTATTTCTGTATAGACTACCGCAAACTTAATAATATAACCCGCAAGGACCGCTACCCACTGCCCTTACTTCATTAAGACTTTAACCTAAATAAGTAGAGCTAAGATCTTTACTAAGCTTAATATCCGTTAGGCCTTTTACTAGATTAGAATGGACCCTAAATTAAAAGATCTTATTATATTTTAGACCCGTTACGGAATATATAAATATAAAGTACTTTATTTTAGACTAACTAACAGACCAGCTACGTACCAGCGATATATAAATGATATACTCTTTAACTACCTTAATAACTTCTATACGGCCTACCTAGATGATATTATAATCTACTCTAAGAATGAGTTAGAATATAAGGAGTACGTCTATAAAGTTCTATAATGGCTCCGCGAGGCCGGCCTCTAGGCCAATATTAGGAAATTGGAATTTAGTATTAAGCGTATAAAGTACCTAGGGTTTATTATTAGTACAAACAGAATTAAGGCAGACCTAGAAAAGACGGCCGTAATTAACTAATAGGTACCCCTAAAAACCATAAAGGGGGTGTAGTTATTCCTAGGGTTTTATAACTTTTACCAACGCTTTATTAAGAACTATAGTAGGATTACCCGGCCCCTAAGCCTACTTACCCATAAAGACCGGCCCTTTTACTTTAACACCGTATATAGGTAGGCCTTTAATAAGCTTAAGAAACAACTAGTTTCTGCTCCCTTACTTGCCCACTTTAACCTAAAATGGCCCTTAATGCTAGAGACTGATGCCTTAGATAGTGTTATAGCTGGCGTTTACTCCTAAAAGTAAATGGATGGAGAATAGCACCCTGTTGCTTACTATTTAAAGACTATAGTGGATGCTAAGCTAAACTACTATATCCATAATAAAGAAATGCTAGCTATTATTTTTAGCTTTTAGCACTAGCGTATATAGCTAAAAGGGACCCCTAAGCCTATTTAGGTAGTCTCTAATCATAAGGCCTTAAAATACTTTATAATAATAAAGGCCCTTACAGCCTGGCAGGTATACTAGGCAGATATCCTATCCTAGTTTAACTTCCTAATTATATATTAGCTAGGCGCCATAAATCATATAGACGCCCTTATAAGGTGTGGACAGGACCTAGATAACTAAATAGCTGCGAAGATCTTATTATAGACCTAGATACTACTATAACTAGAGCACCTTAACCCCTAGATATAGGCAGAACTAAATATAGACCCTTTAGATGCTAAGATATATTCTATTAACTCTACGGAACTTAACCTTATTAATAAACTACTATAGACAAACTATACGGCCCCTTCTCTATAGGAGTACCGCAGAAAGGTAAAGGATGCTACTAGCCTATGGTCCCTTAAGAACGGACTGCTTAAGCACCAGGAATAGTTAGTAGTGGCAAAGGAATAGAATTTATAGACTTAGCTTATCGCCAAAGTATATACTTAGGTCTCTATAGCCCACCCTAAAAAAAATAAGACCTGTAGAATTATTAGCAACCGCTACTACTAGCCTAGAATGGTTATAGATATTAACCACTATATATAGAACTATAATAACTGCCGTAGGTTTATAATTCCATAAGATAAGACCCTAGGGCTATTAAAGCCACTCCTAATACCAGAACGCCCCTAGCAGTATATCTCTATAGACTTCTACAAGTTACCTATAAACCGCGACGGATATAATATAGTTATGATTCTAGTTAACCGCTTTAGTAAGCCCCCGTTTTTAATCCCCTATTATAAAAATATTAATACTAAAGAGGCGGCCTAACTGTATGTCTACTATATCTATTAAATTTACGGACTACTAGATACTATTATATCCAACTATAAGCTGTAGTTTATATTAGCCTTCTAGAATAAGTTTACCTAGATCCTAGGTATTAGGCTAAAGCTCTCTATAGTATACTACCCCCAGATAGACAGTTAGACAGAAATTGTAAATTAATACTTAGACCAAAAACTCCGGCCCTTTATTAACTACTTTTAGGATAACTAGAGCAAACTACTACCTATAATAGACTACGCCTAGGCAACCCTACCCTATAACTCTATAGGGTTTATACCTATTTAGCTAGAAATAGAATACTTACCCTATATAAGCTTCGACTAGAAGAGACTGGAAGGACTATAGACTATACGCGAAAAACTATCTTATAAGGAAGCATAGCAGTATGCTAAATGCTTAGAAGAAGTATAAATAGTAGCCTATAAGAACCTAGAGAAGGCCCAGAAATTAATAAAACAGCAGGTAAATAAGCATAGGCGCAAGCCTGACTTTACCATAGGCAACAAGGTCTAAGTTATAACAAAGAACTAAAAGATAGAACGGCCTAGCTATAAGCTAGACTATAAGATAGTAGGACTATATAAGATCCTTAATAAAGAAGGCAACTTATATAAGGTTAAACTCCTAGACTTAATTAAAGTCCACCCTGTTTTCTTACTAGATAAGCTATAGAAAGCTATAAATAACCCACTACCTGGATAAAGGAATAAGCCTCCACTACTGATTTAAGTTAATGGCAATAATAAATAGGAAATTAAAGAAATACTAGCCTATAAGCTAGTAAGGAAAACGCTAAAGTACCGTATTAGTTGGAAAGGCTATAACCTAGATCTTACCTAGTACCCTATATGGAACTTTATTAGCAGTCCCTATAAGCTTTAAGAATTCCATAGCCGTTACCCTAATAAACTAGGACCCCTAAAGTACCTAGACAAGTAGATAGAGTGCTAGTATAGTGAAGACAATAAGCTACTAGAAGAATATAAAGATAAGAACGCCCTATGGGTGTAATATGGATACACAAAGCCTGAGGGCAGGCTTTACTAAGGGGGGGGTAATGTTACGGCTCTGGCAGAAAACGGTAGAACTTGGTAGAACTTACGGTTATGTGACTAGAGGACCGCATAAAAGAACCCTACTTTGACTGGCGCTGCTCTTCTTCTTCTTTCCTTTCTCTAGCTTTAGATCCTCGTTTATAGACAATCCAATTGTACAGGCTTATATGCGCCCTTCTCGCTGTGCTTATGCCTCGATTGACTAAGTCACTAACAATAATATAACCTCCTATAGTCTCCCTAGTACTTTAATAGGTTGTAGCCCTCTATATAGCTTATACCTTATTAGTTTATTTCTTTAGCAATCTAGGCATTTCTTAGTAACTTATCTCGCTAGTCACTAGATTCCTTAAATAATATACTTTTCTTAAAGTCTTAATACTAAGCCTATAGCTCTATTATGTCCTTAAGTCATTTCTTTATAAAACTCTTTAACATATTTTTTCTATAACTGCTTTTAGTATATATATAGCTTCTTAGTGCTTATATTGCTCTAACTCTAAATCCTTACTCTATACTTTTTAAATCTTCTTTAACTATATACTCTCTAGTATCTTATAAACTTATTTTAATCCTTCTATTATAGCTACTATCTTTAAATGGTTATACCTAATTAACCTATCTTTGTTTTTTCTTAATATAGTACCTAATAACTTTTTATTATTTTACAGTTCTGCCCTTTTACTAAGTGCATCTACTCTTGCGTTTTTAGTACCTTTAGTATACTAAATTTTAAAGTAATATCTTGTAAGCATTTCTACCTATCTAACTTATTTTTAGTTAAGCTCTTTTATAGTTAGAAACCCTATTAGGTTCTTATAATCTATCTTTACTATAAATGGTTTTTCTATACCTTATAAGAATGCTCTCTATTTTTTAAGCGCTGTAACTATACCTAATAACTCCTTGTTATAGATATTGTAGTTTAGTTCTAGTAGTATTATTTTCTAACTATAGTATTGTTAGCGACTTAGTCAATTAAGGCACGAGCACGGCAAGAGGGACGCGTAAGCCTGTACAATTAGTAGTCTATAAACGAGGATCCAAAGCTAGAGAAAGGAAGGAGAAGAATAGCAGCGCCGCTTAATATTTTATGCGGTCCTTAAGTTACGTAACTCGCGTCTACTATAATCTACATCTGCTAAGATCCACCATTTTCCACTAGCGCCGTAACATTGCCCCCCCCCTAAAAAAGCCCGCCCCCAGGCTTTGTATGTCCGTATTATGTCTATAGGGTGTTCTTATCTATGTGCTTAATAGGTAGCCTATTATCTTCGCTATACTAGCACTCCATCTACTCGTCTAGATACTTTGGGGGTCTTGGCTTGTTAGGGTATTAGTTATAGAACTCTTTAAGCTTCTAGGGGCAACCTATAAAGTTCTAAGCGGGGTACTAGGTTGGGTCTAGATCGTAACCTTTCCATTAGATATGGTATTTTAGCGTTCCTTATACTAGTTTATAGGTTAGTATTTTATTAACTTCCCATTTATTGTCGCCATTAACTTAAATTGGCAGGGGAGGCTCATTCTTTTATCTAGGTAGTGGGTTATTTATAGCCTTCCATAGCTTATCCGGCGAAAAGATAGGGTAGACTTTAATTAAGTTTGGGAGCTTAACCTTATATAAGTTGCCTTCTTTGTTAAGGATTTTATATAGTCCTACTATCTTATAGTCTAGCTTGTGGCTAGGCCGTTCTATCTTCTAGTTCTTTGTTATAACCTAGACCCTATTATCTATAGTAAAGTTAGGCTCACGCCTGTACTTATTTACCTACTGTTCTATTAATCTCTGGGCCTTTTCTAGATTCGTATAGGCTACTGTCTAGGCTTCTTTTAAGCGTTTGGCGTATTGCTAGGCTTCCTTATAAGATAGTCTTTCGCGTATAGTCTGTGGCCCCTCTAGTCTTTCCTAGTTAAAGCTTATACTGGGTAAGTATCCTATTTCTAGCTAAATAGGTGCAAATCCTGTAGAGTTATAGGGTAGGGTTGCCTAGGCATAGTTTATTAGAGGTAGTAGTTCGCCCTAATTATTTTAGAAGTAGTTAATAAAGGGCTAAAGCCTCTAGTCTAAGTATTAATTTACAATCTCTGTCTAACTATCTATCTGGGGGTGGTATGCTATAGAAAGCTTTAGCTTAATACTAAGGATCTAAGTAAACTTATTTTAGAAGGCTAATATAAACTGCAGCCTGTAATTGGATATAATAGTATCTAGTAGTCCATAGATTTAGTAGATATAATGGATATATAGTTAGGCTACCTTCTTAGCATTAATATTCTTATAACAGAGGATTAAGAACGGGCGCTTATTAAAACGGTTAACTAGGATTATTACCATATTATATCCGTCACGGTCTATAGGCAGCTTATAAAAGTCTATAGAGATATATTGCTAGGGGCGTTCTGGTATTAGGAGTGGCTTTAATAGTCCTAGGGTTTTATCCCGTAGAATTGTAGACCTATGGCAGTTATTACAGTTCTATATATAGCGGTCAATATCTATAACCATTCTAGGCCAGTAGTATTGGTTACCAATAATTTTACGGGTCTTATTCTTTCTAGGGTAGGCCGTAGAGACCTAGGCATAAGCTTCAGTAATAAGCTGGGTCTATAAGTTCTATTTCTTAGCTACTACTAGCCGTTCCTAGTGCTTAAGTAGTCCGTTTTTAAGGGACTATAGGCTGGCAATATTCTTTGCCTTTTTACGGTACTTCTATAGAGAGGGGGCCGTACGGTTTGCCTATAGTAGTTTATTAATAAGGTTAAGTTCTGTAGAGTTAATAGGATATATCTTAGCGTCTAAAGGGTCTGTATTTTGTTCTGCCTATATTTAGGGGTTAAGGTGCTCTGGTTATAGTAGTATCTAGGTCCATAATAAGATCTTTATAGCTACCTAGTTACCTAGGTCCTGTTTATACCTTATAAAAGCATCCGCACGGTTTATAGTGCCTGGTCTATATATAATTAAGAAGTTAAACTAAGATAGGATATCCGCCTAGCGTGCCTGCCAGGCTATAAGGGCCTTAGTTATTATAAAGTATTCTAGGGCCTTATAATCCGAAACTACCTTAATAGGCTTAGGGGTCCCCTCTAGCTATACACACCAGTACTAAAAACTAGAGATAATGGCCAGCATTTCTTTATTATAGATGTGGTAGTTTAGCTCGGCATCTATTATAGTCTTTAAATAGTATACAATAGGGTGCTATTCTTCGTCTAGTTACTTCTAGGAGAAAACTCTGGCTATTGCACCGTCTAAGGCATTAGTTTCTAGCATTAAGGGCCATTCTGGGTCAAAGTAGGTAAGTAGGGGAGCTAATACCAGCCGTTTTTTAAGCTTATTAAAGGCCTGCATATATATGGCGTTAAAGTGGAATAGCTGGTCCTTCCTAGTAAGGCGGTTAAGAGGCTAGGCGATTCTACTATAGTTCTTAATAAAGTGTTAGTAGAAGTTATAGAAACCTAAAAATAATTACACCCCCTTTACAGTCTATGGGGGTATCTACTAGTTAATCGCGGCCGTTTTCTCTAAGTTGGCCTTAATTCTATTTATACTAATAATAAAACCTAGGTACTTTATATACTTAACACTAAATTCCAATTTCCTAATATCGGCCTAGAGACCGGCCTTGTGAAGCTATTATAGGACTTTATAGACATGCTCCTTGTGTTCTAACTTATTCTTAGAGTAGATTATAATATTATCTAGGTAGGCCGTATAGAAGTTATTAAGGTAGTTAAAGAGTATATTATTTATATATCTTTAATATATAGCCGGTCCATTAGTTAGTCTAAAAGGAAGTACTTTATATTTATATATTCCGTAATAGGTCTAAAATATAATAAGATCTTTTAATTTAGGGTCTATTTTAATCTAGTAAAAGGCCTAACAGATATTAAGCTTAGTAAAGATTTTAGCTCTATTTATTTAGGTTAAAGTCTTATTAAGTAAGGGCAGTAGGTAGCGGTCCTTGCGGGTTATATTATTTAGTTTATAGTAGTTAATATAAAAACAAAGTCCTCTATTTAGCTTTTTGGTAAAGAGAATAGGCGAGTTAAAAGGGGCTTAACTGGGTTTAATAAAGCCCTTATTTAGGTTATTAATAAGGTACTGCTTTATAGCCTATAATTCGGCAGTAGACTGCTAATAAAGGGGGCTATAGTTAAGTATATCTTCCTTATCTAGCTTAATCTTAATCTTATGGTTGTACTGTTAGTAAGGTAAAAGTATATTAGATATTACCTTGGAGAACACGTCCTTAAATTTCTGGTGTTAATAGGGTAGTTTCTATTCTACTAGCTCCTTATCTATAAGCTTACCTTCCTATTTACTAAGCTTATTTTCCTTTTCCTTAATTGTTTAATTAATTTTATATAAGCTGGTAGTAAAGGTAATAGTATTAGGTTAAACTAAGTTTTGGTAGAATCCTATAGCGCTAATATAGCAGATATTAACTAGTGGGAGGTCCGTAGGTTTCTTTACGGACTATTATTAGGTTATATTTTACGGTTTAGGGTTTATAATCTTTTTTAGCTCCTATTCTATCTTCCGCAAGTTGTCCCTCTAGTCTATATATTTAGTATAGCATCCAATACTCCTTGCTATTCTTTATAGCTATATAGGGCCTAAGTTCCCTGTGGGGAGCTCTACTAGCTTTTTACTAACTTTTTTAATCTTTAGTGCGGGTGGCATAACATAGGTAGTCTGGGGGCGGTATAGTATGCGGACCTATTGCGGATTAAGCTATATATCTTTCTTAAAGGCCTAGTCTCTACGTATAGTATTAGCCTAATAAACAGTGTCTACCTATAGCCGTATAAGGTTTTCTATTGTAATGCTAATTTCTTTTATAAAGGAAGGGGTTAGGGGTAGGGTTTTAGGCCAGATAAGCCGTCTACTCTATACGTTGAGCTATAAGCCTAAATAGGCTAGCCATTTTCTTTTTAAAATTATATTATGGCTTTCTAGGTCCGTAATAAGCAAGGGGATGTTATACTATCTTTATCTGTTAACATGGAGGTAAATCCACAAGATTGTTGTAATAGGTAGCCCTATCCGTCCATTATACCCGCGAATAGGAATTAGTTTGGGCAGTTCTTTAAGGGGTGCATTTAGAAAATTAGCCAGTTTTATAACATACTAGATATCTATTAAGGCGAAGGCATTTACTCTAGAGTTAGCTAAAGCAGAGGTTAAAACTTAATATCCATTATAGAATAAAGTATAAGGGATAGTGTAGCTTCTTCTACTAATTAGCCAACCTAGATTAACATATAACATATTAATCCCTTTTAACCCTAGAGAGGAGTCTTTCTTTAAGGTTTCTCTTTTTCTAACTCTATATTATCCTCCTGGATTAACAGAACCTCGCCTACTTTTATATTTATTAGGCAATTCTTTGCAATATAGCCCTTCTAGCTATAAGAGAAGCAAGCTCCCTAATCGCTAAGGGCCTATATATAGGGGTTACTATATATAGGCTAAGCATTCGCTGGACCTATGGTAGAACTAGCTATATAACTAGCTGCTAAATTAGCAGCGGGCTGTACGGCCGGTGCTATAGGGGTTGTAGATCTTACTAAGGCGCTATAGCCTGTTTTAATAGTACTTGTATTCTAGTTGGCAGAGCTCCTAGTCTTGTACCGCTTAGTATATGCCTTAATTTAATAGAGGCCCTAGTTAATAGCTAGGTATTAGTCTATAAGTTCCTTAAGCGTCTATATGGTAGTATAAACTGGTAGTATAGTGTGCTGTAGGTCTAGTGTGACAGCGCTAAGGCGCGTCACCTAGTTAGGGGATCGCTTAGGACTTGGTATGTGTATATGGACGTGGCCTTACCACCTTCTCTTGCTCCTTAGCTTAATATCTTCGTAATATAGCATTCGTTCGCTTCATCTTGGAAGCATTTGTTTAAGTCTTCGCTAAGACATTTGTTCAATGGTTCGAGCCGTTACATTATATTAAGCTCCCTAGTTATACGCAGGCTGTGGTATCTTAGGTTCTTAGGTTCTTAGGTTCTTAGGTTTAGGTCTTAGGTACCCTAGGCTTGCGTCTCTTTTTTATTATTGCTTTCTTCCATCGAAATGGATCCAATACAGGCTATTGCAGATTTACAGGCCTAAGTTGGACAGCTATAGGCGGAGATCCAATTTTTACGTTCTATTTTGACTACCCCCTCCTGACCGAAACCCTCCCTTCTAGACCCTGAAAAGTTCAACGGACGTTTTTATATATTCGACACTTGGCTGCCGTCGATTAAGGCAAAGCTACGGGTTGATGGTGCGGCTATTGGCGATATAGTTGCGCAGTTCTACTACGTATACTTAAATCTTAATAGTAGTGTATAGCTAATGGTTCTCCCCCAGCTTGGATAGGTAGAGAAGTTAAATATATGGGATTACAATACGATTCTAGATTAGTTGGTATAGGTATATAATAATCCGAACAAGGTTTAAGAGGTAGAAGATAGGCTACTGTCTTTACGTTAAGGTCTTGATTTAGTACTAACCTATATATTAAAGTTCAAACGCGTTCTATACGAGGCAAGTAGGCAGGATTGGTCAGATATTAATAAGATATTAATATTTAGGAACGGGCTAAGCTCTACTATCCGCAGCAGGCTTAATTAACAGCTTAATCTGCCGCAAAAATATCCCAATTTTGTTCAAACTGTTTGACAACTAGCTGGTCAACCTTCTTCTACCGTACAATCTTCTGGTAATGGTAACGGCAACTACCAACGCGGATCGGAGCCTATGGATATAGGCGCTATCGGAATTAACGCGATTGACGTCCCTACCCCATAATCCACTAGTCCTTAATCTGCCCCACGATCGACTAACTCCCCCACGGGCCCCCGCGCTCGATCTATATCACTAGCTCGCCGAGCACAATACAGATCAGAAGGACGCTGTGTATGCTGCGGAGCGCATGACTACTGGGTTAAAGATTGTCTGTTAGAGCTATTTAAGAAGCAGATTAGTATAACGGCCCTCCGCAACTATAACCAGGCTCTCCAAAAACAGGCTCTTCGCGATCTGGCTATCTATAATCAGGAATTTGAAGTAGGATCGGATTTGGATGTAGATGCGGAGATTGGTCGGTTATAAAGGGGTGAAATTTAATTAACTGTATATAAGGTAGACGAGCACCTAGAGAATAAAGCCTGAGGGCAGGCTTTTTTAAAAAGGGGAGGGGGGGGTGATGTGACGGCGCTGGGGCGCGTCACCTAGTCAGGGGTTCGCTTAGGACTTGGCATGTGTATATGGACGTGGCCTCACCACCTTCTCTTGCTCCTCAGCTTAATATCTTTGTAATACAGCATTCGTTCGCTTCATCTTGGAAGCATTTGTTTAAGTCTTCGTTAAGACATTTGTTCAATGGTTCGAGCCGTCACATCTAGGGTAAGCTTATTAAAGAGGTCTAGCATTAGATCTTCCTAGGGGATTTAAGCCTGTCCGGCTAAGTATAGAAAGCGGGTCTAAAAGGCCAAGAAGATCTCTGTTGTTTTTATATTTAAGCTTTTATAATTAAGCTAGGCGTTCTGTACCTTAAAGGGGTCCTTATAAATAGAAGATAGGTGGTTAATTATTTCTTTTTTGGAGAGAAAGGGGTCTGCTAAGTCCTAGGCGTATCGCGGACATAAGTGTGTCTGTACATTACTGCCGGTGCGGCCGAAGACATATGCCATTTTAGCTTGGGTATTAGGAAAGTGGTCCGTATTAACTTTAAGCTTGTCCTGCAGTTAAAGCTTCCAGTTATTAAATATAGGGTTGGTTTTATCCATAAGCAATAGGGGGTCTGTAACCTTTGTGGATTGCAACGATGCTAATACTATATATTAGGCTAGGGCCTTAAGGACCGTAGCAAGCCTCTAGGTGTCCGATAATTTGTTATTAGGTATAGGGGTGTCTCTAATTTCAAGTAGCTCTCAAAGCTGTTTGATTTTAGCATTAGCTATTATAAGTTCTTCCTGGGGGGTTAAGACGGCGACTGTTTTACTATTAGAGGTATTTGCAGGTCCTGCAGCGGCTTTACCAGCTGCTATATTTCTTGGTATAGTGGTAGGGGTACTAGGTAATTTCCAGTGTTTATTTATTTTCTAGGGTTCTGGTCCATGCGTGTCCTATTCTTTAGGTTTCGCGTTCTATTTGTGTTCTTTTGGTTCTAATAATATCCTTAAGGTCCTATTCTGTTTCCTTATTCTATTCGTGGTTTTATAGATATATTTAAGTTCCTTCTTAGGAAGAGAGAGTGGTAATAAGCTTTAGATAATATTAGCGACTTAGTTAATCAAGGCACGAGCACAGCAAGAGGGACGCGCAAGCCTGTACAATTAGTAGTCTATAAACGAGGATCCAAAGCTAGAGAAAGGAAGGAGAAGAATAGCAGCGCCGCTTGATATTTTATGCGGTCCTTAAGTCACGTGACTCGCGTCTACCATAATCCACGTCTGCTAAGATCCACCGTTTTCCACCAGCGCCGTAACAAGTATACTACTAGATGCCATCTATCTAGATACTTCTATAGTAGATATACTCCTAATATAAAGTCTAATATATCTATTTCCACAACTATGTCTAGCTTTAGTTAGTAGATTTTAAGGATTAGATCTTGGGTAAATAACTCCTTAAGTTCTTAGAACAACTTCTTTTACTTATTATCCCACGTCTATAGTTCCTCCTTTTTTATAAGCCTTATAAATAGCTTAATACTCTTTAACTATTGCGCTATAAACCTCCTATAGTAATTATAAACCCCTAAAAACGACCTTAACTATGTAATATTCTCTAGTTTTTACTAACTTACTATAGCTTCTACTTTCTTTAGGTCCATACTAATCTTACTTAGTTTAATAATAAATCTAACAAAATTAGTCTTCCTGGTAAAGAACTCGCATTTTTTAATTACTACTAGCATCTTTTCTTTTTATAGTCTCTTTAAGACCCACTTAATATATTCTTTATACTCTTTCTTGTTTATTAAGTAGATAATAATAATATTAAGGTATACCATAATAAACTTATTAAGGTGTTCTCCTAATATACTGTTAATTCTCTTCTAAAATATTACTAGTGTATTTATAAGCCTAAACTATATTACTAATAGCTTATATAGTCCTTCCTTTAACCTAAAGGCTGTCTTCTACTTATCTCCTTCCTTAATTCTAATTTAATAGTACGCCTACTTTAAGTCTATCTTTATAAAGATTTATATATTACCTATTCTGTCTTAAATTTCGCTAATTAAGGGTAAAGGATACTTATCCTTTTTAGTAATGCTATTTAACTATCTATAGTTAATATATATCCTAAGTTTTCCGTTTTTCTTTAGAATAAATAATACCGGATATTCTACTAATAACTGTGACGGTCTAATATACCCCTTTTATAGGTTTTCTTAGATAAACTCTTTAAGCGCTACTAACTCGGTTTTAGTAAGCTTATAGATTAGAAAGAACTTTAGACTTATTCCTAGTTCTAACTCTATTTTATAGTCCTATGCTATATACTTTAACAGCTTTTTACTTTTTAGGCTCTATAACCTTTTGCCGTACTTATAGTATCTTTTTAGTATATAACTTAAGCCTCGCTCAGTCTCTTTATATATTACACTAACTTGGTACCATATTATCTTAGTCTATTATTATATCTTGCGTTGTTATATATTCTTAATATTAACTTATTTTATAACCTAATTAATTCTTAGATTATATTTCTATAACTAAGGCATTCCTAGTATTGCCTTATCCTTTCCTAATAGTAGGATATTAAAAGACATCTTAACTGGTCTTTCTTTAATGGTTAACTAAATTGGTCCTGTTTTAAGATTAATAATGCCTCCTCTATAAGCTATTAGATCTCCTAAAATTGTTATTAACAAGTATAGATGTTCTTTCTGTCTATATGGTAACCCTATCCTTTTTACTGCTGCTAGTAATATATAGTTTCTTATTACTCTACTATCTACTAACGCTTTAAACTTTTAATCTTACTAATTAACTTATAGGTTTAGGTGTTATCCTATAACTCCTTTAAGGGTCTAAGGCTCTACTACTAGCTCCCTCTAGTCCTATAGGCCTCTGCTTTTTCTAACTATTAGCTATCTAACCTTAATTATACTTAGTCCCTCTATAGCTAATACTTAGTTTATTTCTTTTCCTCTATATACTATAGATAAGTATTCTCTAGGCACTCCTACCACTATTATCTATTTAGGCATTTTTCTATAAGGAACCTTTCTGGTTAAAATATTAAGTCGCCTAACTCCTAAACTTCTACTAGGTGCCAACTATATATATACTTAGCATCTCTGTATTACTTTTTATCTATTATCCAGTACATCCTTATTAGATACTTATAATATTTGTCCTTAGGTATCCTATATATATTACATATATTATCTATATATACTATCTATACCAATATATAATGCGCTAGGTGTTTTAGGTTAACTCTTAGCTTATCCTTATCCTTAAGTTTAAACCTCTCCCATATGAACCTAAATATTACTATGTTATTTACTGGTACTAATACTTGCATTATCTCTCTCTAGTCTACAGTCTATTCTTTTAGGTTCTTTAATGTTATAACTAACGCCCCTTTAATGTAGCTTATCTACTTCTTAAATATGGCTTGGTCTGGTATAACTTTCTTATCTAGCTATATATAAAAATCTTTCCACTTATTGTTTCCCCTTTGCTTATACTACTTTTAATATAGCTTTATAAGTATATACAACCTATCTATAAGGAAGTATTTCTTTATTCCTGCATTATTACAACCTTTAGTGTGTTATTCTATAAATCTAGTTAGAATCCCTAGATCCTCTTCTTATTTTAGTTTATTTAACTACTTAGCTCTTAGCGTTCCTACCCTTAGCCTATTTATAACTTTTTATATAAGTGCTTTGTCCCTAGTATATCCTGGTATAGCTAATCTCTAGTCTGGCTTTTATTCTTGCTATATAACAATTTATTATCTAAACTCGTCTATACTTTCTTTTTATTTTTATCTTTTAAAAAGATCCTTAAAGTTATTCTGCTTCTTAATTACTATATTAACCTTTTAGCCTTTAGGCTAAACACTATGTTTACTTAGAACTATTATAGACCTTATTTATTCTTTAAAGTCTTAGTTCCCTAAAAACTATTATCCTAAGCTTATTTATTTATCTCTAAACTAAGCTACTGCCCTTTCCTATTAGTTATCGTCTATTATAGGTTCTTAGGTGTGTTTTATTTCACTTTAAGAATCTTAAGCATCTTGCATCTCCTCTTAAGAATCTTAAGCCTTTGGCCTTTTGCCTTTATTAAGTAATAAGCTAGCACTAGTAGTTATCTGCTTACTTAGTCTACTTTAGATATTACTCCTTCTATCTTATAAAGTAATAAATGCCGTATCTAACAGTGTTATAATACCCGTTACTAAACCGCGTTCTATAGTAGTCTCAGTCTCTACTTCTATTGCGTTATTAAGGTTTAGGTACTCCCAGTTAGTCCCTTTACTTTCCTTATTACTATTAATTAATAAGTACTCTAACTCTATTATTATAGTCACTAATCTTTACCTATATATTACTATAATATCTTAATCTAGCTTATATAGTTGATCTTGTTCTTTATCTAACTCTATAGTTCCCTTAAGTCCTCTTAACTCTAGCTCCTATAACTAATAGCTTGCGCTATACTTAGCGTCCTTATAAATTTAGTATACGTTATTATAATATAATGTAAAGTGCTTAATTAAACACTCCTTAGTCCTACGCAACATCCCTATATCTATATTATCGTACTCTAATAACCTAGTGCCCTTTATTACGTAGTTACTCTAACCACCTCTATAGTCTCTAGCAAAATAACCCTATTTTCCGCAATTTATACCAGCTCCTTTTTTAAACCATTTTTCTTATTATAGAGTCCGCCTAAATATCTTCTACTATTAAGATCCCTAGTTTAGCCTCTGCTCCTTAGTTCTATAATTACTTAATCCTTAACCTTTAGGTTTCTATAGTTTCTTATTCCATCTTTTAGATTCTTTAGTACTACTTAAATCTATTAGCTCTGGCCCACTACTCTATAGTTTATAACCCTATGTCTATTACTATATACTCTGCGCCTTATATAACTATAGAACTCTATCTTGCCCTTTCTTAGCTTATTCCCTTTAATAGATCCTCTTATTAATCTTTATTAACTAATCTATTAAATCCCTTAGGGTTTCCGTATCTTCTATTAGGATAATTACGTCCTAGACTTTAGCCTTAAGTCCCTATTTATACTGTGCCATAAGCGCCTTATTATTCTACTTAACCTACATTGCGAGTGTCTAAAACTATATTATATACTTAATTGCTAAAGTGCGTTATACTAGGTTTTAAAGTTTTCTTTCTACTATAGTTATTACTTCTAGTTCTCTAAATATCTGTATAAGTCTTTCTATAAACCTATTCCAGCTAATAAATATAAACTATACTTTCTAATTAGCTGTTAACATTCCATTAACTTGGATTTTGGTAAGATAAGATTTAAACCACTTAAGTGCTCTTCCAGTTAAGAACAATCCTATATATGCCACTTAGTCTACAGGTATTACCAACTTAGCCCCTTCTTATATAACCTTAAAGTGCATTTATATAAGGAATCCTTTAAGTTTAACTTCTCCCCTAAGAATTATTTAATTAAGGGTAACTTAACCTTAGCTGCTCCAATTCCATTAATTTAATCTTTAAGTATTTAGTTATTATCTATTAACTAATTAACTATTTCCTATAACTAACCTACCATAACTAGCTGCGAATTAGTATCTCTTATACTGGTATCTCCTCCTAACCCTAAGGTCATAGCTACCATAGATGGCGTTATAACTAGTGCTTTTAGTAGCATATTATTTGACTTTATTAATACTATAACTAGGTAGTAAATGTGTAATAAAGCCTTATAGGAAATACCACGGTGGACTTATTATTGGGCTAGGTTATATAGGTAAATAGGAAGTTAATAATATAATAAGTACAAATAACAACTAGTGGAGTAGTTGCCTAATAGATTAACTCCAATTATATTCTAAGATTTACTATAAAGAAAGGAACTATCTAGGTAGGGACTATGGGTCCTTAAATACATAACCGTACGCCTAAGAAAGTCCTTGCTCCGCCTGCTCTATCTACTCTATTCGCTCTATTACAGATCTTATAGATTACATAGATTATATAGATTATATTATATAACCTCAGTTACTATTCCTCGTTATATAGTTCTACCAGATTTATTCTAGACTGTGCCCTTATTAACCAACTAGCTTCTTCCAACTCTTCTCCAAGTAGTTATAATATTGTACTTAAAGCGTCCGTAACAAATAGGGTCTTTATAAAATAGAAGAAGATAAAAAAAAAGAATTTATGTCTTTTAGAAATAGAAATAACTTTAAGTAATATAGTAGCTGTTCCTCCTAGGTCCCCCTTAGATAACTTATTCTTTAGTAATCCTTTTTTATTAATATTACCTAACCTAATTTCTTTTAATACTCCTGCACCTTTCTTATAGCGTTTTTTAAGTTGTCTAGTAGCTCTTAGATAGTCTTATTATAGCCTATCCACTTAATCTTATACTATATTTTACTATTAATGTCCTTATAACTAATAATTTTCAAAACTTCCTATTTATCTTCTTCTTGTTCTCTATATATATCTACTTTATAAACTAGTGGCTTAATATTCCTATATACTAGCTCTAGTATTATAATATACTATATAGGGTAGATCTTTATTTTCTATGCTAAGTTAAGTCTATATATAACTTCTAAGATCTTTTCTATAATTATAAATAGTCCTAGTCTAATATAGTCTAACTTCTTACTTAGTTATTAACTTTTAAAATTTTTATATAATAGCCACACTTTATCTCCCTCCTTAAGATCTGGTCCCTTAGATATTTTAGTATTATAGTACCTTTTTATCCTTATTTATACTAGTTTAGCTATTTCCTTAAGGTGTGTATAAAGATTTATTAAGTTCTCCATTCTTTATTTAGCTATACTACTTATCTTCTTTACTTATTATAGCGATAATAATATTCTTAGCTTATATCCATAGTTCGCCTTAAAGGGTAACATACCTATCCCTTCTTGTGGTGTTATATTATATATAAACTAACCGCTATGGGAGCCGCGTCTCCTCTTAGGGTATATTACTATTAGCTTTACAGCCCTTCCCTTTTAAGGGCTAGCCTAGAACTTTCTTAACAAAAAATAGAAGTAGCTTATCCCTTATAATAGTATTACTATTATAGTACTGCTTCTATTTATAAAAGGCCTAAAGCTAGACAATATATTAGCTATAGGGCGCGACGCTTTAGGGGGGGATATTATATCCTTCTAACCTTAAACTCTCTTTACTTTGGTTTATACGTTAAAGATATATTTTTAGGCCTAGTGGCACGCGTAAGGGCGAGGACATACTACGCGTTAGCGCGTAATTTGGCATTATTGGCGATATTAATCTCTACGCAGTTAGTCAGCGCTATTTTATATAGTAGGTATAATAGTAAACATACTGCCGCGATTAAGGATTAGGTAGGGAAGACTTTTTGTCAAACTGGATCGGATTTCCTTACTACCATTTTGATACTGGCTTCAAGTCTAGAACCCTATATCTCAATACCCCACTCCTTACCTTGTATATCTCCTCGTATGTCTCGTATGTCTTATTAAGTGTCTTATCGAATATCTAAATACTTGTTTCTATTACCGAATGACGACGTAGTTGTCATTCTCTTTGTAACCTATTTATCACCTATCTGGTGTATATATAGAGGCTCTAGAGCCCTCTTTAATAGACAGAGTTCTTATACCTAGTTATCCGTTCAATAGTTATAAGCCCGGTCCGTCTACTAAATTATCTTTGATTCCAAAGCCTTTATTCCAATCAATTATTATCCTAGTTATAGACAACCATAACAATAAATTCTTAACAAGAAACCAAACCCGTTATTATATTATCTATAATCCTTGCAAGCCCAAACAATTGGGACAAATAGATTAAGGTAATTAAGTTAAAAGCAAATAACAATCGTCTCTAGGAGTATGTCGACCTATTAACACCTAAGACTAAATTGCCAAAGCTTAAAGAACCTATTTAAGCCTTACCCAAGAATGCTAATAGCCGGGGGATAACGAAGCTCGCAGAGCTAGATAAGGAGGAGAAGGAGGAGCTCTGTACGCTTAAAGCCGACCATAGGGAAGATATAAAGCTATACAGAAAACAGCTGTTAGCTCTTAATACGTTGCGCAGCCATATCTAAAGCTTAATCTTACGTACCTACCTTATCTATACGTTTAAATGCGTCACCACCTACAATATCTTGGTGTTACTGAAGCAGAGAATTGCTCTAACTGATAACGCCCGAAAGCTTCAAGCAGCCACCCAGTATGCAAAGCTCAAGAAAGCGCCTTAGAACCAGAACTTTAAGGTCTGGTTAGAGGAGTGGGAAAAGGTATACACTAAGTATAAGGAGCTAGGTCTACCTAAAATAAATAGTAACCGTTTGGTAAGAGACTTCATATACGCAGTTAATTTAATCACACCAAGCTGGTCCGAATATTGGAAGAACCAGCTTAAAAGGATAGAGTGGAAGAAGGAGAAGCTTCCTGGCTTTTTTAAACTGGTTAAAATCTACTAAAATCACCGTTGTACGGAGCTCGCCCAAAAGGGCAAAACCCTATAAGGATCCTTCGCAGCCACCTTTAAGGATAAGTTAAGCGAGTCACCGAATTTAAAGCCTAAGTTAAAGACTGAATCGTCAGCAGATAAGCAAAAGAAGGAAAGGCGACCGCCGCTAGAGTGCCTATGCGGAAAGCGTCACTACTTTAATAAGTGCTGGTATATTCTAGAGTCGATTCCTTGCCCATTATAGTTCAAACTAAGTAACAAAATTTAGAAGAAGGTGGATAAAAAGATTGCTAATATAACGCCCGAAATTAAGGCTCGTATTAAACAAATCAAAAAGGACAATTAAGCCAATAAGAAGCTAAAGGATGGTAACTAGTAGAGCTCTTAAGAGCCCAACAGAGGCTTTATAGTTTATTAAGTAGGAGCCTATAACACAGCTTCCAGTTATAAGCTTCGTGATAGTATTATTTTTAACTTAGGAACCAACCTATACGTCATTAACAATCAAGCTAGATTCGTTAGCGATATTAAGCCTACCTTAGACCACATCTACACGGGCTCGCATATTGAAGAAATCAAAGGCTATAGCATAGCTGCAGTTACAATTAACCACCTAAAAGGGAAGAGACAGATATAGCTCTTAGGAGTAGCCTTTATACTAGGCTTTTATACTAACCTGGTGTTATGGAACGTGGGGTAATGGCTACAGAGCGTATGTATTTGAGGAGTCTACAAGACGTTGCGCGATCGATCGTAAGGATCGAGGGCGTAGGAAGGTGATATACTACGCGTGGCTGATGTAAGCTGTACGCGAAGCGTACGTGAGGGCATGGGGTTCCGCTAGGGAGTCTCCCATAGAGGCTCCTACGGCGGCGTTCCGTGACACTACCCCCCCTCTTATAGAGGTGGAGCTCCGGCGACGCTGTGGTTACTATGTACATGTAAAAGGAACGCTTAAGGTATAGAGAAGGAAAAGAAATAACGCTAAAGGGGTTGGTAGTGTAGAGTTCTGCCGGCTCTAATTGTTAAATGGACTAATCAGGATTTTCTATCCCCGGGATAGAAAATCGCTATTGGCTTAGTGGAAGGCGGTAAGCTAAACTAATATCTTTGCAGTCCGCAGCGACATTGCGTAATAAGGCTTGGCACCCAAGAATTTGACTAATTAGATAACTTTAACCGGCGGTTGAAGTTCCTAGATATCTTAACGATTTTTTGGTTACGTAATAGCAATCTGCGGCAATCTGATGGCAATTTGCCCTTATATAGCAGTGTATAATAATTGAACTCTATAAGGGCTCCTATAGAGGATTAGGCACAAAATCTTTGCTTAGGCCCAGTTTCTGTGGATTTGCGTGGTAAAAGTTGCTAATTAGGTCCTTTGCATTTTTAAAGTCTTCCTATAGTTGCCATTCTGGCTGATCTATATCGAATCCTGTGTAGATAGCTTTATAGTAGAGCCACCGTCCTCTGCCTTTGCCAAAGTATTTAGAGTTAATGATTTGTTTAACGGTCTACTCCTTATAGTTCTTATCTTCGTTCTCGTCTCAGATTAGTACTGGTAGGGGTTTAGGCTGTGTCTATTCCAGTAAGGGGTTAGGCTGGTAAAGGTGTAGTAGCTATAGGTAAAATATAGGCTATATCCTATGGGTGGCTAGGGCCAGCGGGAGCTCTAGCTTATATACGGCTCCCCTATTAATGACTTGTTTAATTTGATAGGGGCTAAGGTTCTTATAATTGAGTGACTTTATAGGCCTCTGCGTAGAGATATTATGTGTATCCAGCCATACCTAGTCGCCAACATGTATCTCTGGTAGTGGCGTTCTATAATAGTTGGCGAAGTAGGCCTGCTTTGCTTAAGCCCAGGCCATTTCTCCCCTATAGTAGTTGAGTAGATTTTTTATATAGTCTGCATGCTGGTTGGTAAGTAGTATCTTAAGGCGTTTTCCGTATAGCAGTTTCTTATTAATAGGTTCTGGTGGCTCTATGCTGGATTGGGGGTGATAACCCTTATTTATAAAGAACGGAGTAAGTCCTATAGTGGCTAAGATGTGGTTATTGGCTATAAACTCGCCTAGTGGGAGGTGATCTACCTAGTTGTCCTAGCCGTAGGCAACGACCTATCGTAAGTACGCCTTTATACTGGCGTTGGCGTTTTCTGGCTGTCCCACAGTCTTGTGGTGGAAGGATGTAGATATCTTAACGGAGATACTAAGATATTAATAGATCCGTCTCTATAGGTTGGAGTTGAATTGCGTGCCCTAGTTGGACGTAATGGAGTTAGGTATCTTATGTAGTTGGTAAACTTCGCGAAGAAAAGCATCTGCGATGTTATTAACGGCTATGCCTTCGGTTGGGATGTAGTAACGTTCCTTTGTAAGTTAGTATATTATTATTAGGATATTCTTATAGGTATAACCGTGCCGTTTATAGGGTGGTAGGTTAGTAATAAAGTCTATAGCTATATCTGCCTACCGCTGTATAGGGATTGGTAGCGGGTGTAGTAGTCCTTAGTACTTAGTGTAAAAGGCCTTAGCGCGCTTATAGCCGTAGTAGGCGCTTATGAAGCGTTTAACTAAGTCTATTATCTTAGGCCAGAAGTAGTATCGGCTAAGGAGTTTATAAGTTCCTCCTCTGCCTGGGTAACCGCTTAACCGGAGGTTATAGGCCATCTGGATTAGTTGCTATTATAGGTCTTCTAAATTGGGGACGAATAGATAGCCTCTATAGTAGAGTCTGTTCTCCTTTACTTCTAAGGCTACTATATTAATTTGGCCTAAGTTTTAGAGGCTAGTGGGTGGCTTACGGGCGCTAGCAGTTTTCGTGGCAATAAGTTGGTGTAATAATGGGTTAATAGAGATGTTATATATAGCAGTAATAAGCTTATTAATTTTAGGGGGCGGCTTTAAGTCCGTAGCGTAAAGCTAAGGTACGGATGGTTCTGTTATAGGTAGTATACTAGGGGCCAGGTTCCTTGCTTTTAGAATTATTTGCTATTAGAACTAATTATAGGGGTTATCCTCTAACTAAGGAAGATCTTGCGAGCGGCGTATTAGGCTATTAGGTTTTGTGCCTTATACTCCCGGCCTATATATGATTTTAAAGTTAAAACCAGAGAGGAACTTGTTTTAACGTATTTAGCGTTAGTTTAGCTGCTTTATAGTTATAAAGTATTTAAGGTTGCGATAATCTGTAAGGACTTTAGTTAGCTGGTTAGGTTCTACTAAAGAGAGTTCTAGTTGGAATTCTTTAAATACTTATACAATCGCAAGGAGTTCTTTATTATAGATCTTATAGTTACACTCTTATAGTGTAAGCTTAGACGAGTAGAATATAACTGGGTAGAGGAGACCGTTATCGCCTATCTAGAAGAGGACGCCTGTATTGACATGGTCTGAGGAGTCGGTTTTAAGATAGAGTTGTTATCCTAGTGTAAAGTGAGCTAGGATAGGTGCTTTAGTAAAGGTATTTTTAAGGTCTTAGAACGCCTTCTCGCAGTTAGGCGTCTAGGTAAAGTATAGGTGCGTTTTTCTTCCTTTTATAGAAAGGCCCTTTATTTGCATTATTGCTGTAAGTGGTGCTACTACGCCTAAGAAGTTGTATATAAATTTCTAATAGAAGTTGGCGAAACTGAGGAAGGCTTATATGTCCTTAATATAGTTAGGGGCTTGCTATTTAGTAATTGTGTGTACCTTCTTAGGGTCTATATGGACACCCTTAGTAGTGATAATTAGTCTAAGGTATTTTACTTCTATAACTGAGAATTCGCACTTCTTTAAATTAATATAGAGTCCTGCTTCCCTAAGGCGCTATAGGACCTTTTGAACGTGCTTAGTATGCTTAAAAGGGTTATTACTATAAATAAGTATATCGTCTAGGTACGCCGAGTAGAAGTCGTTAAGGTAGTCCTATAAGGCGTTATTAATGTAGCTTTAGAAGGTGCCTAGGCCGTTGCATACGCTAAAGGGCATAATGGTATATTTAAATTAGCCAAAGTGTGATGCGAATACGGTTTTCCATTTGTCGCCTTCCTATATTTAGAGATAGTTAAAGGCGGCAATGATATTAAGCTTGGTATAGATTTTGGCTTAACTAAGCTGCTTAAGGGTCTTATATATAAGCGGTACTAGGTATCGGTTCTTAATTATAATAGCATTAAGTCCTCTATAGTTAATATAGAATTGGATACCTCCTCTAGGCTTCTTAGTAAGAAGGATAGGGGCGGCTGCTAGTAATATACTAGGACGAATAAACCCTTTGTTAAGGTGCTTATTAATATACTTTTTTACAACTAGAAGTTTGTCTTTTGACATTAGATAGGGTCTCTTATAAAGTAGCATTTTTCCTTGTTTAATGTTAATGGCATGGTTATTAGGTTAATATAGGGGGAGTATATCTGCGCCCTTTTATAAGCATATATTGATAAAGTTATAGTACCTCTTAGGGAGGAGCTTGCGGAGTTTCTTATTAGTAAGTCCCTTTTTAAGTTTTATAAACTTCTTAAAGTCCGAGGTTAAGAGTTTATTGAGTTCTATAGGTGTGTTGTCCTTTAAGAGGTCCACTAGATCTATCCTATTACTATAGAGGACGTGATCCTGTTCTTTATTAAGTTTATATAGCTGTAAGTAGGAGGCTGCTGTAACAACCCAGCTCTTCTTTCGTGCTATACGATAGAAGGCTGCGGCACTAACGTAGTAATAGTTGGTTGTGGGTGGTGTAATTAGAGGTTCTTTGGGTTAATATCCTAGGGAGTAGGTAGAGGCGGCTAGGCTATGCCTTAGGCAGGTCTCTCTGCAGTAGTTAGAGTTAAAGGTTACTTCTCTTTTCTTCTAGTTAATGATGGGGTTATGCTGCTTAAGCCAGTTCATTCTAAGGATAATAGGGTAATTAGTAAGTGGTGTAATGTAGGCCTAGAGCTCTTTTTGGTGTCCGTTTATATCTAGGTAGAGTTATGCTATATAAGTAATCTTTTATATAGTACAACTACCGTCAGCGAGTTGTAGGGCGCGGGCTTTAGTAAGGGGTAAGGTTGGTAGGTTATATTTATACACAAATTAGGTATTTATAAATTTATTAGTAGCTCTGCAGTTAATTATAGAATGGTTTTTATATTGTTTTTTAGCAGTTATTCCTATTATAGGTAAAACTATCTGTTTCCATCTGTCTATTCTTACTAAGTTATCTATTAAGTAGGCTAATATGTAGATCCCTCTATTATTAGGGTGTCCTAGCTTGTGACTTAGGGCTAGGACTAAGTATTTCCCGCTATTTCTGCTACTGCTGCTTCTTTATCTTATATGGTAACGGTGCGTAGCGAGGTATTTGGTGTTTAAGGTATAAAGTTAGGTGTTAGGCGGCGATTACTAAACCTAGCTATTAGGTAGTTTGGGTTTTCGCGATAATAGCCTTCTTAATAGTATCTATAGCAGCGCCCTAGCTTCTAAAGTAGCTTACGCTCTCCATCTAGGAGTTTACGTGGGAAGGTTGGAATGGAGAGGTTAATATTGGCTCCGGTAATAGTGTTAGTAATAGGCGTCGGTGACCTAGTATATATAGGTGTGGTTAGTCTGGAGGGCTTTTATATAGGAGCCTTTGGGCAAGGGTTAGTAGTGAAGATCTAATTTAGCTGTTGTTTAATCTTCTATAGGGCTGCCACTATGCTGTAAATATTATTGTAATTGTAACTAGCGGCAGCGTGACTAAGACAATAGGTGACCTTTTTAAGGAGATCTTCCTGGTCTTTAGCGTCGTCTTAGGAGAGAACTCTAGTGTATTTCTGGAACTTAACATAGAACTTGTTAAATAACTTAGTGGGACTTATCTTTAGGGCGCGTAGTTTGGCTTAACTAGTAGCCACTAGGTCGTAGTTGCGATATATTAGGTTAAGATTGTTAAGGACCTTATAGTAGAACTACTACTTCTAGGGGCTATTAGTCTCCTATTAGGCGAAGAGTCTGTTAAATAGGGTACCCTTTATACGCTTAATAATATAACCAATCTTGGTATCCTTCCTAGGAAAAAGGTAGGCGCTCTAGGTTAGTTTCTTGCAGATTTATATCTTTTAGTGGCTATATTCCTTGCGGTCTCCCTAGAAGACTAGGGGATTAGAGTATTATATATTAGACCCCGCAATTATGGCTTAAGTTTGGTCGCTATTATAGGGGTTATCCCTGTTAGGTAAAGCTGCTTAACGCTGACTTTCGGCCAAGCGTTAGGTAGGTGAGGTTGCTAGAGGCATAGGGACTTAGGTGGTATAGTACGTAGTAGGGAGGTGCTTAGCATTATTATAGATATACTCGTTAAGCTAAGACTATAGGTATTTAATTATGCCCTCCTTCTTAGTAACTTGGGCAATAAGTATAATCTTAGCTTTCTTTAATTGTTAAACGTCGCGTTTAGATATATAGAGGTTATCTTTAGTCTCTTAGCGTATTATTAGTAAGTGCCTTACTAGCTTATAAGTCTTGGATAATATTATAATCTTAGGCAGCATATAGTTTAGCTCGCGTAAGCTTTAGGTGGTAGTTTTATAGAAGGCAGTAGTATTTGTTAGGTTCTTATGCTACCATTTATACAAATATCTTGGCGTCTTATATTTTAATCTTAATAGGTGGCTGCCCTTCTGGTTGCTTTTCCGTAGCTATGTGATTAATAAAGGATGAGATATTGCCAGTGTCTATCTTATTAAGGTTGTCGCTGTGGCTACCTGTACTAATAGGGGTGTACCTATTCTGCTAGGCTGGTTGACTCTTATCATCTTTAAGGTGGTGCTGGGTGCTTAGGGGTACTCGTGGTTGTAACTCTTCTAAGCCGCTAGGCTTGCCCTTAGGGGTTAAGGCTAGGGTTAATAAATTGAATTCTCCTGGGATTGATTGGCGTTGTAGGTTAGGTTGGGGTATTAGGTTGCTCTTTGGGCTTGACATAGTAGCTAGTAAGGAATATCGTCTTACTATTGTGGTGCGGAGGTTGCTCGTAGACACGCTGCTTCTGGCAGCGCCTGCAGTATCGTAGAGATGTAGAATTGGTCGTAGGCTAGGTGTCGGTGGTAAAAAAAAGGCGCAACGTAATGTCACGGGACGTGGGGCAATGGCTATAGAGCGTATGTATTCGAGGAGTCTACAAGACGTTGCGCGATCGATCGTAAGGATTGAGGGCGTAGGAAGGTGATATACTACGCGTGGCTGACGTAAGCTGTACGCGAAGCGTACGCGAGGGCACGGGGTTCCGCTAGGGAGTCTCCCATGGAGGCTCCTGTGGCGGCGTTCCGTGACACCTGGTATACCTCCAAAAGCTTAATAACAAAGGCGTCTATTAGAATAATGAAAAGAACACTCTTTACTATAGCAACAATGTAACGTACACCCACTATAGCTACCACTATGGTCAGAAAACCATTAAATATAATAAGCCAAAGAAAGACTTACTAGAGGCTTTCTTTGCGACTTAATTAAAACTAGTAAAGCATTTATTAAAGCCTCTGCTGAATTAGGCAGAAGGTTACGTATAGCACCAGCAATTGGGCTATGTAGGAAAAGAAGTAATTATGCAACTACTTAAGTTAGTAATGGGCGCGATTCTAAAAGGCCCGACAACAGTAGAATGTGAAGTGTGTGGAGTAAGCAAAGCTTATAAGGTAATATCTAGAAGAACACCAACTTAGTTAATAGTTCCTTTTTATAAAATCTACCTTAATTTGATACCCGGAATAGTCACATTTAATGGCGATAAGTATGCGGTACACTTCCTTAACAACGCAACGCGAATGAATGAGGTAGACACAATGGTTAAAAAGTCGTCCCTTACCCAAAGAGTTATTATATATTGCAATATCATTAAACGATAATACGGCTTCAAGGTAGCCATAATCCATATAGATGGAGAGACGTCTCTTGGAGATAAATTTAAGGATTAAATAGCTAAACAAGGAATTACTCTTAAAAGATCAGCACCCAATACTTAATTACAGAACGGTCCAGCGGAACGATCTGGGGGGGTAATTATACAGAAGGTTTAATGTATAAGGATTAAGGCCTATCTACCAGAGAAGCTAACGCCAGAAGCCTATAAAGCAGCTACCTATCTACTTAATCGGACGCCCAGTAGAAGACTTGGGTGGAAAATACCTTTTAAGAAAATCCAGTTAGTAATAGGTATAACACCACCAAAACCCAATATAGGACACCTATAAGTCTATGGCTGTAGGGCCTATCCTCTTAAATATAATATTCCACGCCTAAATAAGCTTGCGCTAAGGGCCCATATAGGATATCTGGTAGGGTATAATTTAATAAATATTTTCCGAATCTACATTCCAAGTCAGAAGAAGGTTATTAGAACAAGAGATATAAAGTTTAATAAGTAGTTGCTCTATAATGACTTATAGCCAGATCTTGCAAATATACTCCGAGTAAGGACTGACCAAATGTTGGAAATAATTAATGTCTGTTAAATAGAGAATCTCTAAGACGAATTAGAATCGTTGTCTAATAAAAGCGATGAGACTCTAGACAAGATTCGAGTTGATACTAAAGGAAGACAATAGGTGGATTCTGGTGGAAATTAAGAGGAGCCTAATACTAAAAGTAGTAAGCAATAAGATTTAAGCTTTAAAGATAACTCAGCTCTAGGGCTTTCTACCCTAGATAAGACGCCAGAATCTAACTTACTGGAGCCTCTACCACCGTCCTTAAAGACCTTGGCAAAGAAGCCGCACTATATTATAGTTCTAACTAATAAATCTGAGCCAGAGAAGAAGATTAATGGCAATATAGGAGAGCAAAATGTGGTTAAAGGAAAGAGACTTAAAGGTTAATTAAAAACCTATATAGGTTTTCTTGCTAACGTTACCAATAACCAAAGCCTTTAAGCTCAAAGATTAGCCTTTAATGTAGGGCTCACCTTTTACAAAAAGCTGCACTGCGATTAGCTCCCACCGCCGCCTAGGAATTAGAAGGAGCTTTAAAGATATTAATATAAGGAAGAGTTCTTGGCTGCTACCAAAAAGAAATACACGGACCTTTAAAATCGAGGAACGTTCTAAGTCATTAACAAGATAATCTATATTAAAACCATGCCTATTATCTAGGTATTTACCTATAAGACTAATAACAACGGATATCTAACAAGGTTTAAGGCTTGTCTTTACGCAAGAGGTAACTTATAAGAGTCAGTTTATAAGGACACGTATACCGCAACTCTAGCAGCAAAATCGTTTAGAGCCTTAATGGCTATTGTTGTAATATTCAACCTAGATTGCTAGCAGGGCGACGCCGTTAACGTGTTTGCAAATAGCAAGATTAATAAGGTTGTGTATATTAAGTGTCTAGATAGATTTCTAATTAAGGGCAAGTGCCTACTGCTTTAATAAGCGCTCTACGGATTGCGACGATCACCTCTACTATAGCATGGCGACTTAACTACAATACTAAAAAAGGAAGGCTTAAAGCTAGCGGCGAAGGAGCCTTGCCTATATTACAACGATTGGCTGATAGTCTTCTTCTACGTCAACAACATTACAGCTGCCTATAGGAAGAAGGACCTACTTAAGCTTAAAACATTCAAGGAGCACCTTATAAAAAGGTATAAAATAAAGGACCTAGGTGACCTTACCTGGTTCCTAGGGATTTAAATTATTCGCGACCAAGAGAATAGGAAGATTTGGCTTAGCTAGGACTCCTATATTAATAAGATCGCGATAAGCTTTGAAGTTAAAGATTATTATAAGGTATATATACCTATAGGAATTAAGGAGCTCAACCTAAATCCGGAACAGGCCTCTAAGCAGGACACCTATCTATATTAGAGAAAGGTCGGATCAATGCTCTATACAGCAAATATCACCCGTCCAGATATGGCAAAAACGGCAAGCAAGCTATTAAAATTCTTACAAAATCCGTTACCAATACACGACAGAGCTGCTATAAGGGCAATTGCCTATCTCTATTAATCAAAGACCCTTGCAATCAAGTTCTTAAAGGAGAATATAATAAACCAAATCTTTACAAGGGCAAGCGACGTATTATTTAGAGACAATCCAGTTAATAGGAAGAGTATAGAAGGCTACCTATTTACCTTATTTAGAGGACTAATTAACTAGCAATTAACCAAGCAAAAATTAGTAATAAAATTAAGCACAGAGGCAGAGCTTCTAGCTCTGTCGTATGCAGCTACCGAGTCGATTTAGTAGCAGCGATTCTTTAAAGAAGTCGGATTCGACACTAACGAAAAGCAAGTAATCAACTGCAATAATATGTAGACGATTCGACTTCTTATTAAAAGTGACGCTAAGCTTAACACTAAGCTTTAACACGTCGATATATATCACCACTGGCTCCGCCAGGAAGTTTATAAAGGAAGGATTAATATCAAATGGGTCCCTACTGCGGATATAACAGTAGACGGCTTAACGAAGGCTCTGCCTCGTTAAAAGCATAAGACGTTCGTTTAGTAATTAAACCTCATTAACATCAAGGATCTAATTTGATTCGATTTAGATGATATTCAGGTAAGGTAACTCTATAGGGGATTTCTTAAACTCAACACCAAATTGATATTGTGACTTTTTACAGCAGCCTAGAAGGCTCTGTGCAGCTATGGGGGTATATTAAACTAGATCGGATTTCCTTACTACCATCTTAATACTGGCTTTAAGTCTAAAACCCTATATCTTAATACCCCGCTCCTTACCTTATATGTCTCCTCGTATGTCTTGTATATCTTATTGAGTGTCTTATCAAATATCTAAATACTTGTTTCCATTACCGAATAACGACATAGTTGTTATTATCTTTGCAACCTATTTGTTACCTATCTGGTATATATATAGAGGCTCTAGAGCCCTCTTTAATAGACAGAGTTCTTATACCTGGTTGTCCGTTTAACACTTTTTTATATATACTTGGGACCCTAATGGCCCTAACTACTATATAATCAGCGTCAATCAGAGGCTTAATTAGCGGGTAGTCTTTAATACGCGTATATCCACAGCTTGGCGCTGGTGGCGCTATGGATATACCTGAATATGTACTAGGTAGCTGGCTGAACACGTAGTTTTCCGGCTAACCGACAATTAGCCGAACCTCAAATACCAACGTTGGATACAGTAGGGTGTCATAAGTGTCCGTCCTAAGCGAATTTTTAAGCTAACCCACCCCACTAAATTATATATAATAATCACATAATTAATTCTAAAGCTTTAAAAAATGTCTAAGGTGTATATTATATATTAAATTTAGCTATTGTTACTTTTTTTTAAATTTCAAAACTGATAATTCCTTTAGAAATCCTATTAGTTCCCCAATAAGATCTATAATGTTTAATATATATTTTCTACTGCTAGATATTATTTTTTTTTTACAAAAATTTAATATTTTATAAAGATTTATTATTATTAACGTATTTTATAGGTGAGCTAGTTAAATGGGTAAGCTAATCTGTTGGTCACACAGGGTGACTCACCAATAACGACTACTCAAGTAGGGTTATAGTGATGTTAGTTAATATACTTAATTAATCTAGAATAGGGGAGGGCGAGGAGCTTAAGGCTCCTCGCCACGCTAGTGCCGCGGCTATACGTAACCACACGTGATATATTCCCAATACTAGCAACTCTTCTTTTATAGTTGCCATCTATATATAAAATACCGCTTAACTAGCGTAACAAAGATCAATCCTCCTTACTCACTATTGCTATTGCAATATGTAACAGCTTGCATAAATGCTTTTAAACTAAAACTTGCGGATTGTTATCTAATAAAGATACTAAGCTAAGGAAAAGAAGAAGAAGAATAATTATTAGGGAGTAGTAGGCAGATATGTCGCGAGGGCCGCTAAGGCGCTAGTGGTAAGCGAACCAATAGCAATTTTCTATCTTAGGGATGGAAAATCCTAATTAGTTGTTTGGAGTTAGGGTGGATATCATATTAAGGGCGCCAAGGCGCTAAGCGTAAGCGAGCCAATAGCGATTTTCTATGCCGGGCATGGAAAATCCTGATTGGCTGGCTTAAAGTTAGGGTCCGCAGAATATCGCAGGTGGTGCGCTCCAGCATCGTTACAAAGTCTCGCTCTTACTCCCTTTTAACCCAACCTTTAACTCGCACGTATAGAGTATTTATGTTAACAAACGTTTCTAAAGCCTTGTTTGGGTTTGCCTTTATCATTACATCTACTAGGTTGTCTTGGCCATTAATCCATTAAATCTTAAAGAGTTTTTACTGTTTATAAGATTGCCGAAGTGCTATAATGTTAATTATAAGGCGCTTCTTCTTTATAGTACCAAGCTTAACTAAACACTTATAGAGGGAATATAAGTCGGTACACATGTTTGTAGGGATAGTGGGAAGTTCAAGTTAATCTATAGTTATTTTTAGGGTAGTTCCAATTGCAATTACCATATTAACTCCGCTAACTATTCCATATATCTCTAACGCTAGAACGCTTTAAGTAACGTGCTTGCTCTTAGTTAAGCTCTAATAGATAAAATTGCCGTAGATTATAAAGTTATTCTCTCTAGTAAATTCGTTTACGATAATAATTTTATATCCCAACTAGAAGCTAAAATCTTTGTTGTTTACAAACGATCCATTAACAAATACAAAGAGCTTAGCGGTAGGAAGACTAATAGGCATATAGAGTAGTCCCCAATCAAGATAGTTTATTTGCCAGGAGAGACGCTTATTTAGGGTAAGGATATTATCCTTGGTTGGTTCCTGGTATTAAGCGGCAACAGAGAGATCAAATAAAGCCTTAGGTTAATAGATAGAAGCAATATAAGCTCCGCGAGCGCGTTACTCTATATATCCTTACTTCGGAGAATTAACGTTAATAACGTTAATCTTCTTGCCTTGATCTTTCTGGCGTAAAGCAATAGAATCCTTGTTTAGGGAGAGGATGCATCCATTAAAAAGTAATAGTGTTATTAAATTAAGCTTTTCCTTTAGCTTTACTATAAGATTTGCCTTTACTAGCTTATCTTCTTTAAGAGCTAAGAATTGGTCGTCTCCTAAGATAATTATATTATCGGTTTATATGCCAACGATTCCGAATGGAGTTCCCGTAGTTGTGATAAGGAAGCAGGGATTAAATATAAAAGTAGTTATTAAGAGCTTCTCTTTATAGTGCTTGCTATAAATAGCCCACCAATAAGTTCCTGCCTCTGCAATTCCATATAATGGCTTAAGTACAACCATAATTATATCTTCGGGATATTAGTAGCGAATTTGCTCTAAAAGGTATACTAGTATTAAGCGCTAAAGGCGCGTCTCTAATTAGGTATAGGCCTAAGTAATATCTCACAAATAAACCGCTATTCTATTCTTTATTAAGGAGGGAGCTAGCGCAATAATAACTCGCTAACTAGCTTGTTGAATTATAGGGGATTGCATAAGAATCACTTCCTTGCCATTATTATTATAACCTTAAATGACCAGTCTCAACTTCTTAAATAGGGTGTTAGTAGCTTTGCCCTTAATCTTATTAACTATTCTTGACTTAAAGATACGAACTCTATTGAACTTAGTAGGGTCATACTTCTCGAATTTAAAGACTCCTCTTATAATAAGACCGTCGATCTCCTGCTTATTAGATGCTTGGAAAGGAGCTCTTAGAGTTATAATACGGCCTTCCTTTTAAAGCTATTTTGCGAGCTTAAAGTCAGCCTTCTCTTTAGCTGTTATAAAGGCCATTAATAACTCGTTTCTACTCTCAATAGCAGTAATAAATTGCTCTTCGAAATTGACAAGGTATTGGCGATTTTATAATCCCTTTAGGCGACCTCTACTGTGTTATAGTTGCGGCACATCTGCTATAATTATATTAGGATTATAGTCGCCTTCTAAAGTATGTTAATTATAGTTCTCCTCTAGGGTATCCTCTAGGGCATCCTATAAAGGCTTAGAACTATCATTTCTGTAGTAGGGCTTAACAACGGTTAAGCGGAATTAAGTGGGTCTATAGGGCATCTAAAGAGTGCAAGTCTAACCATTAATTGCAATGAGTTTATGTGGGCCTAACTATCCTCCCTTTTCACGCTATACGCGTACCTTAGATTGGAGTGGCAGATTAAGCGTAGTTAAGGTATTTAGGCCATTTCTCATTCCTAGTGCGTCGTTGACCTAGCGCGTGGCGTAGAGACGTCGCACCTCTTTTATTGCTTTGCGAATAGCCTCCGCTCGTTGCATAACGGATAGGGATAGTAGAGAATTGTTAGTTATTTAAGGATAGGCGCCAAAGACTAGCAATATAGGTACGAACCTATCTAGGCCAGCGGAATTATTAACAGCCTTAACAGCCATCTATAAGATAAGCTCTTCGCTAGCGCCCTCTAGTTCCAAAGAAATAATCTTATATGCTCATTATAATGGCGTATAATATCGTTCTACTTTTCTAACACTATTGTGTGCCTTAATAGGGACTTCCTTAACCTTAATTTCTATTGCCTTCGCCTATTACCAAAACTCTGTAGATAAGAAGTTCCTTCCTATGTTATAAATAACTCGATTAGGGGGTCCTAGGTAGACATCAATCTAGTATAATTAAAAAGTATCCTATATGTTCCTAGCTAACATATCCTTTAGAAAACATGCGGCTTAGAAGGAGATTAAGAGGTTAACAACTTAGAGTACTAGCTTGCCGCTAAGATATATAATATCAATAATAATACAGAAGTTAAAGTTATAGTTATCTTTAAAGGTAAACTTAAATCGGCTAGGGGACTTCTAGTTCATTTAGCAGTAATAGTAGTACTTTATAAGATACTTAATTGCCTTAACCTTAACTTTATAGCCTACTCGCTAAAGAACCCTAAGCAATTAGTGAACGGATAGGTAGCCAAAACAACGGTGTAGTTAACGTAGCTCTAACTTGGTTAAGTAGCTCTAAGCAACGCTCTTTTCTAGTTAATAAAGGAGCAACCAGGGGTAACCCTATTTGCGCATAATAGGCACCCGATTATCTCCCTAAACAAGCATATTCTCAAGGTTATTAAGTTTAACGCCTAATTTATCCATATCTCCAATGCAAAATAGAAACGGGGTGTTCACGGGAATAATATAGAAAGTAATATACCCTAAGGGGGTTTTGACCTTAATTGTGCCGAGAGAGATTGCAGTACCCTTGCTAAAACGAATTGTATATTAGCCTGCCGTTAATTAGTTAATCTAAACAGAGCTATTAAGCTACTAAAGAGCTCAAACTTAAGGTTCTCCTACTATAGATACTCCTGCGGCTCTAGTATCTAGCATAATACCATAGAAGACGTTCGCCGAGTATCTATTGTTAAAGGAGAATATGGAACTCTCCTTTGGCTCATTAAAAATATCTGACTTCGTAATAGCATAGAGCATAGATTAGTTATTAAGAACAGTAACGGTTTGTGTACCATCTACCTTATTATACTTAGTAAAGTATTGGTTGGGAGAGTAGTCCTTAATCTCCATATCTATAAGAAGCTATTCGGCCTTATTAACCTTACCCTTAAGATCTTCTTCGCCTTCATATTAAACCAGAAAGCTTTAAAAGTAGGCTATAATAACCTCACAATTTCCAACATTTCGTGCGCTCTGGCGAAACTTATTATATACCTCCTTTTGTCTATTAAGAGGGTGCCTAGTTAACCAGCAATTTGGCTTTTTACAAACATAGCATTTCTTCTATTAATTATTTTAAAATAAACCTCCACAAGGACCTCCACAGTTGCTTTATAGTCAACATTGATTATACCCTCTACCGTATCCCCTACCCCGGCCACCATATATTCGATCAGTCCAGTTATAATCGTATTGGTCGGTTGGGTCAATCGAAGTAGGTTAAAGTTAGGCGTTAAATTGCTATACTTCTTAAGAGCGCAGAGCGGTGCCAATAGAGGATCTTAATTAAGCATACACTCCTTTATAAGTATTTACAGGATTAAAGAGGGCAAGGTTGCATTCTTTAATACCTTGGCATGCGCTAATAACTTAATTATATAGGCTGAAGTCCTCTTAATATAATTCGGATAAACCATACTAAATTATCTAAAGTCAATTAAAGAGCTTTTAAAGATAATTAAGCCGAGAAACACCTAGGTTTATAGCAATAATCCTTAAAAAGGTAGTCTCTCTCTACTCCGATATATACTGTTGCTTATTCTCTTCTGTTTTAAAGTGGCACCTTGACTTATATATTATGCGGTCAAAATCGTATCCTTTTCCTACCAAACAATTATAATAGAAGGTGCTAGCTCGGCCCCTAAGCATAACAGAATAGGCGTTATGGTATTAATCAGACTCTATTCCTATCTTTTAGCAATAGTCATAGAAGATACGCAGTTTTAAATTAAGAACATTATATAATTCCCCACTAAATTTATTTTCTTAATTTAAATAGAGCTTCGCAAGTTCTATAAGCAATTTTAAAGTGCTTTTGATTTGAGATTAAGATGGAGGAGGGAGTTGCATTGCAGGTTGCAATAGGGACGTAGGTCTAGTTAGTGGAGTCTAAAGGCTGTTGGCTCGCGAAGCAGGGGGGTCTTGTATTTGCTTTAGTAGCATATTATTTAGATTCCATTATGAGTTGAGCTTCCTTATAGTGCGTAGTTGGTGCTCAATCTCCTATAGAGTCCATTTATACTCTTCTTTTACGTCAATGACTTGCTCTTAAATATTGTCTCTAATAGCGCTTTCATCCATAGGGACAAACACTCCATTCTCCTAAAGGAAGTTACGGAAGTCTTATATAATAAGCTTATTCACAAGGGCCTATGTTTCCTTTGTCCATCCAACAAAGTCCTCCTTTATGCAATACCATAGCATAGTGTCGTTATATTTACTGTCTGTATAGTGTACTATGTGGTATAATAAGAATCCGTTTAGGTCCTTTTGCTCAGCGTTTATAGGGTTAATGTCTTTGTTCCATATCTTTAGGTTAATATCTTCTTCGTACTTCTTTGGGTAGGTTAACGCCATAATAGGTTAAAGGTAGGTAGGGTTTTCGGTTTTATAGAATCTCATAGGTTTGCTGTCAAGAGGTAGGCAATTTAAGATATTATTTAACGCGTTTTAGACGTTGACTTAGGACCTTAGGTTTAGTAACACTTCTAACCTAAAGTACTCAACCAAATCTTCGTAAACGTAGTTATTCTGTATAATAGACATAACTTGGTATCTCCTAGTACTCAGTAACACTTCTATTACTAGTTTTCCGCAAGTCTAAGGTAGCATAGTATCGCTGGGATCCATTCTATATAAGCGCATATAGCACCCCTGCACAAGACTATCTCTTCTATTGAGAACCTTGCTGTTCTGTAGTTAACTGTGTATTCAACCACTAATCAGTATTGGTCACATAGGGTGACTCACCAATAACGACTACTCGAGTAGGGTTACAGTAATATTGGTTAATATACTTGATTGATCTAGAATAGGGGAGGGCGAGGAGCTTAAGGCTCCTCGCCACGCTAGTGCCGCGGCTACACGTGACCACACATAATATATTCCCAACAAATCACTTCAAAAACACACCAAAAAATAGAAAAATCACACTTTAATATCTTAACAACCACTTAATAATAAATTTTAATAATTTAAATTTAGACTTTTATATATGCTCTATAGCCTCTATTAAAGTTGCATA
>Ga0307507_10002557_pt1 | contig 37788 bp, 8 predicted proteins | sample 7_EM_MG_FD_207223 | JGI IMG/M metagenome (GOLD analysis project Ga0307507, IMG submission 207223) | Populus trichocarpa ectomycorrhiza microbial communities from riparian zone in the Pacific Northwest, United States - 7_EM | ecosystem: Host-associated > Plants > Roots > Unclassified | place...
TAAGAATACTACCTCCTTAGGAGCACCTATAGCACTATTTAACGCTATTAAGCTAGATTAGGCCTTAAGGGAGGACGCTCCTAGCTGGATAAAAGCTATCTTTAAAAAATTCCTCTTACTTAAGAGAATGCACACCTATACTATTATAAGGGGGAAAGTACTAGAAGGAAGGTTATTACTCCTAAGCAAGCTAGTTCTAAAGCATAAGTATAATACTAAGGGAGAAGTAATTCGCAAGAAAGCAAGACTGTGCATTTAGGGAGATAAGCAGACCCCTAATATTAACTATTTTAAGATATTTGCGTCTATTATATAATACGACACCTTTAGGTTCCTAATGGCAAAGGTAGCAGCTGAAGACCTTAAGCTTAACCACATTAACGTTAAAACTGTATTCTTAAACCCGCCGTTGCAAGAATAGATTTATATGCAGATTTCTAACCTATTAAGAGACTTCGAACCTAAGCTAAAAGGGGTAGATGCCTACCTAAAGCTAAATAAGTCACTTTACAGCCTAAAGCAGGCGCTAAGAGAATGGTTTTAGATGGTTAAGAAGTTCTTTAAGAGTATAGGTTTAAAATCAGCTAATACTAACCCTAATCTCTTTATAGGAAATAAAGTATATATCTTACTATTTATTAACGATATGCTGATCATAGGAAAGCGCCAATACCTTAATATTACAAAGACAAGAATTTTAAGAAAATGGAGATGTAAAGACCTAAGTCCTATAGAGGTATTTATAGGCTTCTAAATTAAGCGAGATCGTACAAATTAAACCCTTAAGCTATATTAGATGATATACACTAAGAAGCTACTTAAACAGCTAAAAATAAATAACTATAATTTAGCTAAGCTATTAATACTAGCTGGTACTATTCTAAAAGCGAATATTAAAAGTCCCCTTAAGTATAATAATGCGATAGTATACCGGCAGATTATTGGCTCTATGATCTACCTTTTAAACTATACACATCTTAATATTAGCTATGCTGTTAGTTAGTTAGCTAGATTTATAGCAGCACTAGGAGAATTACATTACCGCTTAAGTAAGCAGCTACTATAATATTTAAACGGCACTCTTGAAACTGGAATCACCTACTTAAATTAAGCAGTTTACCTCCCTCTATATAAGCTTATGTTAACTAACCTACCTGCTAGCTATAATATCTTTACTAACGCTATATGGGGAATAGAATATAATTAGATATTATTTTAGGGCATAGTAGTTATATGCTATAGGGGAGCGGTAATCTGGATGGCTTAAAGGCAGAAGTTAATAGCATTAAGTTTAATAGAAGCAGAGATTATGGCAGCATTAAAAGGAGTAAGGTTAGCAGTATAGCTTAAAAAGCTAACAAGAGATCTAGGGGAGAGAGACAATGATAACCTTTTTATCCCTACGCTCTACTATGACAATAGGGGTACAGTTAACCTTTTGTACAACACGAAACACTACTAGAAAGCCAAGCATATTAAGATTTAATACCTCTTTATACGGAACGACATAGTTCAGAAAGATTAACTTAAGGTAGTATATATACCAGGTAAAGATTAACCTAGAGATATGCTTATAAAACAGCTACTAATTAACTAATTTACAAAGCACTGTGTAATGCTAGGAATTGGTAACTAATAGAGACGGTAACGGATAGAGACGGAGCAAGTTACAGAGGGTTTTCGCCTACTATAGGTTTTCCCTCTGTACGTAGGCTGAATGGCACTTGCAAGGTATTTGGGAATAGCTTTAAAATTGCCTATTTAGGAACAGACGAGAAGAGCGTCGTTAGTATAGGGGAGTGTTAGAATTAAGCGAGAGATGCTGACTAAGCCCTAGATACGTCGCGAGAGCGAGCTCTGCATGTGTTAGATAATCTGTATTCTCTAAAGGCGTGGGTCACGTGCATAAGTCACGTGCATGAAGACACGTTACTAAAGACACATCAGATCAAGGTCAAAAAGACACAATACTAGATTATTAATCTATTAACCCATTTTATTAATGAACTCATCTGTTTGAACTTCGTGACAGTATGTCAATCTATATAAACATTAACTGTATCTACTGCATCACGAATCAATTAATATTCATCGTCTGCGTTATCTCTATTATTAATTAGACCCTTAAGAGACCTCCGCTGTGACCTTATGACCTTGTAATTCTAATATTTAAGGCCACCGCAAAGAACTTATTAAAGCCCCAAGGCCACTGTAAAGAACTTGTTAAGGTCCTGCCTAGAGAACTCGTTAAGGCCCCTTTAAGAGCCTATCTGGTATCTGGTACACCTAGGTGACTTAAAAGAGGGTCTTAATAGGCGTAGTGCGTGTAACCTAGTTAACAGCGACGCAACGGCAACGTGATAGCAACGTGACGGCGACCAGACGGTTTAATAAGGTGGAAACACGGGTAAAGCTTTAGGCAGCGGAAATATAGGCTAGCTTTGACAGCCCTATAGCGTTAAAAGGTGACTTATAGGAGGGTCTTAATAGGCGTGGTGCATGCAACTAAATGCGGATGTATAAGGCGACTCACAGGAGGGTCTTAATAGGCATAGTGCACGTAACCTAATGCATATATATGGGGGAGGCTATAGGGGAAATATAGGCTAGTTAAATAAGGACTTAACAGTTAGAGATATAGGCCAGCTTATAAAAAGAGAGGATATACTGTAAGCTTAGTTAGTAGGAGAGGGCAGAGTAGGTCGCCTAGCGCGGGACCTAGTATCTATAGGCCCCTCCTATAAGACACGGTCGGCCTATTATAAGGAGACTTTTATAGGCATTGCGAAATGGGAACTGGTGGTGTATAGGGTGTTACGCCCCTATATTACCACTGGTCTCCTATAGGATAAGGTATATAGTTAGCCACTACTAGCTCTAGGGACCTTACCCCTTAACTAGGCTCTAACCTCTAGTGCACCTAGTAGGTAGGTAGGATTACGTCCTAGCTAAAAAGACTACTACGTAGCTTAAGAGAACGGATATATATATTAGTATATTAATAGACGGAACTGTTTGCCTCTAGGGCGGTATGCTAGTAAGATATACTTAAGGAGCAAATAGGAGCTACTTAGGCGTAAGGGGTCTAGTCTACCCTAAGAGTTATATTACTATACCTAAGCGTAAACTAGGGTAAGGGCCTAGATAAGTAGGCACGCGAACCTTACTATTAGCTAAAGCTATATGGCTACCTGCTACCGCAATACAATACTAGTTAGACTAAAACTAAAGAGGTATATAGGAGTTGAAGGTATAGAGGCTAACTTAGGTAAGAGAAACCTAAGCTATAGTATAGTTAACGCTATAGGGGATAAATACCTAAGGGCTCTAAGAAGGCCTAATAAAGGCAGAAAATATAATAGCAACACTCTTAAAAATAGGAATAATAGAATTAAAAGATTGGCTCTACTAGGTGGGTGTTTTAGTAGGTAGCCTAAGATGCTGTTATGGGACACCTCTGTAACACCTTATATATATTTACCTGTTTCCACCAATTTAACAAGAAGAAACCGACCATGATATGGCAATCTATGGCAATCTGGCGGCAGTCTGCCGCATTCTGCCATATTCTGCCAAGTCTAACGAATCCTGCCAAGTTCTGCTAGGACTACTACTTAAGTCCTATTCTGTCCCGTGTATAGGTTAACTAAGTAACCAAACTAATAATATATACCCTTTCTTCCTGTTTTCTTACCTTCTTTTCTTATGCAACGTCTTAACTTTACTATACAGTTTATATATGTAGCTTAATAATATCTACTTTGCTACATATTATTGTCACTTATACTTACTCTGTAACACTACGTTGTATTAAAAACCTATACTTTGCCCTACCCCGCCCTGTCTAAAATGTAGAACGACCTTAAAGCCCCTATAACGGCCGCCAATATTATATCCGCATTTTAAGAATAATTAGTAAATATACAGAAGTCTTTTATAGACGCCCTTGTATAGAACTAGGACGCTATAGCTAAATGATAAGCTAAACAAGAAGCACGGCACTAGGAATTAATTAAAGCACTTTAAGAAGAAGTCTACACCCTAAAGGCACTTGCGTTAGGGTCCTAAGACTAAATACTAGCCTAAGAGGCTGCTAACATGCCACTTATAGATAAAATAAAAATGATTAAATCTGGACCTAGCTTGTCGAGTATAAACCCTAAGCTAGCTGTGGATATTTATCCTGTAAATCCGTCTACTGTACCGCAATAATCTGAATAACTACTAAACCCTCTAATATTTACTAGTAAATAATAAGAACTCCGATTATTTCTAAGCCGGCTTAAAAATAAGCTAGCTAGTAACGCTGATTGCTACCTAACTAAAGTTAACTAACTCTGCTACGCCCTAAGTTAACTAAGAGGAGATATAGCTGACCTTATTAAACCTCTTTAACTGAACTTAGTACTAAGCCTAGTTATACTTCTTAAAGCTATGTATAGTAACCTAAACTGTTAAGCTTCTACTTAGAGGAAGATAAACTATATGGCTTAAGGAATAAAAAGCTTTCTAGTATACTTCTCCGAATTTAACTGCTATATAAAGGAAATAGGCTGGAATGACTCCGTACTAATTGACAGCTTTATTAAATCCCTAAGCCCCGAACTAAAAACCTCCCTTATTAGCGTAGACCTACTAGGAGCCCTTAACGCCTATATAAACGTTATTAATAAATGGTATAGTAATATACTACGCCTAACACCGAAATCCACCCCTTAATATAATATGACAGCTCCGTAAATGTTTACTAAGTTATTGTCTTAGCCTAAGCACCCCAACGCTATGGATATTGACACTAGAACCCTAGGATATGCCCTATTAGGGTCTTTTAAATAAGAATAACGCACTAAGCTAGGCCTCTGTTTTAAGTGTGGAAGTGGCTTTTACCTTTTTAACCACTATTCCGTTCCTATGCCCTAATGTAATTTATAAACGGCTAATGCTAGCAGCCGCTTACCGTATTAATCCTTTAGCTACTATCCCTAATCTTTACTTGGTTTTAGCCCTGTATCTAGTAAGCACTACTTATAAGAACGAAGCTATAACTAACACGTTATAAGAACTCCGCCCCGATTGCCTCTAAAAGGAAGGTCTTAGAGCTAAGTTACTCTCTAGGATAGCACTACCTTAGGATTTTATTAAATGCTTTAGATGTCATAAACTCTGACTCTTAGGATTGCAGCATAACCGTTAACTGTTATCTTTGGCAGAATAATTAATAGGTTAATACTTGAGTCCTAATTAATACAGGAGCTAGTAGTATAGGATTTATTAATAAGATCTTTATATAAGATAATGGTTTTATTCTAACCCCCCTTGACTAGCATATTAACGTATTTAGATTTAATAGTAAACGCACTATCTTAGGCTGTATTACCCATATAGTATTCCTAAGACTTTAATACCTAAACCATAAAGAACTAATTAAGCTTTTTATTACTACCCTAGGTTACTTAGTAATCCTTAGACAATCCTAGATAAAGCTATATAAGGTAACCATTAATTAGGATAACCTTAAGCTTCTATTTACTGCCTCCTATTGCAAGTAGAAGTGCCTTATAACTTACTACTTAGACCCAGAACTAAAATCTGAAAAATCCACTAAGATCCACTAGTCTAAAATTTCCACTAACGTCTACTAAGAACCTAAAAATTATACTAAATAGCACAAACCAATCCTAACTACTGAACCTGTTAGATAATTTAGATAGAGGGGTTTATTAATTAAATGGGTTGATTGATTGATGATTTTGACTTGATCGTTGATTAATGCTTATTTCTTGGGGCCCTATGGCTGCGAGCTATAAAGAGATTTTACAGTATACGTGACCCGTGTATATGACCCACGCCTTTTAAGAATATAGATTATCTGATACACCCCTTTAGCTTTAAGCTCTTTGAGGTTAAAGCTAGCTACCTTCTTGTGTCTGTTAATGAGTTAATTAAACCGTAATCTTATCTGAATCCTTCCGTCTTGCTCTAATACTGTCCCTTAGGTCCTCTAGTTACTTCTCCTTATCTAGCTGCTCCTTAATATCCACTATCCCAATTATATTAATAAAGCTTTGAAACCTCTACTTAGGCAGGGCCTTTATAAGTCTATTAGCAATTATCTCCTTTATCGCTGTCTATTAAAATTATACTTGTCTTATTATGTATTCCTAACGTAGCTAGTGTTAATAGATGTTAACGTGTTAAAGCTTCGTAATTAGCTTTGCCGTGTCTTCCGTAATTAGTTAGAGTGTCTGTGTGTTATTACATTTAATAATTAAGGGCTTGTTTAGGCGTAACATTATTACTTTAAACAGCCTACTAATAAAGATAGCTTCCTTTACTGTCTGTAATAGGGCTAATAACTCGGCTTCTATGCTTAATATTATAACTATATCCTACTTATTTGCTCTCTAGGCGATTAGCCCCCTAAATAGCTTTATAATATATCCTTGCAAGCTCTTTCTGTCAACGGAGTTGTCTGTAAATAATGCGTCGCTAGCATAGATAAATAATTGCGCACTATCTCTTCCGTTGTCTTATCCTTTATCGCATATTCCTTTATCTCTCCCTTTACCATTTATTTCTTCCTTATCTCCTCTATAGCAGATTGCTCTACTTCTTGTGCTATATAGGTACTGGATAACTCTATCTGCCGCTTAATAATACTTTTGGCTTAGGTTCTGATTAAACCTTACTAGCTATAATACTATAAAGGCAATATCTGGATATATTATAGTGGCTGCATAGAGTACTAAACCCAATTTTCTCTAATATAGCATTGTAGAGGCCAGTAGGGATATAGGACGGACTAATAGGTCTATATTAGGGGACAGATGCGTCGGATGGATTATATAGTAATTAGTAGAAAGGAGTTCTAATTCTGCTATAGGAGTATCTGGAAGACGCCCTTTAAGATCTATCTTATACTAGTTAGCTATCTTCTTAATATAGGCTTCCTGGGATAGCTATAGGAGCCTCTGGCTATAATTACATAGCACGTAAATTCCTAGGAACTATTTTAGCTCACTAAGGGTACTTATCTGGTATTCCTTACTTAGCTCCTTAATTGCTTCTTAAGCTTTCTTCTTATCTATCTTTTAGTAGTAGAAGACAATATCATTAACGTAGAAGAAGACAACTATTTTACCTTTTAGTATAACATACGGCTCCTGAGGTACCTCTTTAAAACCCAATTTGTTTAATAAGCTCGTGAGATTCTTCTACCATAATAGTAGTGATTATTATAGTCCGTACAGGGCTTTTCTTAAGCGCAGTACTTTATCTATCTTTCCTTTACTAAACCCTGGCAGTAGCTTTATATAGACAACCTTGTCAAGATTGCAATAGATAAACGCATTAACTATATCTATCTATATTGTCTCCAGGTTAAATTTTGCGGTAATCGCCATAAGGGTTTGGAAGGTTGTACTAGCTAATATAGTAGCTCTTATAGGTAGGTCTCCTAGGGCCTATTAATTTCTATATACTACTAAGCGTGCCTTGCATTTCTGGAGGAATCTATACTTGTCTATTTTATAGACGAACACCCACATTGAGCTAAGGACCTGCTGTCCCTTTATATGCTTCCTATCTATTTCTTAAAACAACCTTATTTAATAATGAGATTAGAGATAGGCTTATTAAGCCTCTTAGAACTAATCTTAAAGAGAATGCGTATTAAGGTCCTAGATCAACTAAGATAGCAGAGGTAGGTTCTTCCTATATAATCTAATATCGCGTATTCTGCCTAATTTTAGCTTGCTGTTATTAAGTTAATTATTAAGGTTAAACTTTCTTCCTACTAAGAAGGCGCCGTAATAGGCTAATGTGATCCTTTTGGAAACAAAGTCTTTAAACCTGTTATTATAGGCTTCCTTAAATAAGTCCTTAATAGAGTTATTAAATACCTCCTAAGTATAAAACCCATCTTCTACTTGGCTAAAAATGTCCTAATTAGTACCTTATACATCTAATTTTATAGGATACTTAATATAAAAGGCACATAGAGATTCTTTATCTTCTTTTGTTAAAGGTGGCGTACAATATATATCTTTAAGAGCTCTTATAAGCTTAAGATCTGCTAACTTATTAAAGGTTTAAACTAGCTTATTAACGTCGTCGTCTTCCTCTTAAATTAACGGTTTAAATACTTCTTTATTATCTTCCAGAAGGACCTTATTCTTAGTTAGGGTATTAGGGAGTTAAATCTTCTTAATTAGCGTGTCTAACTTAGCGTATAGGTCCTTTAAGATGTCCGTTTACTTATTGTTGAAGAACGTCTTCTTATTAAAGATAACGTCCCTAGTAGAGATAATAATATCTTTGTGTAGGATCCAGATCCTATAAATATTAGTAGAGTTATAGCCAATAAGGTAGCTAATATGGGCTTATAGATCTAGCTTACTTAGCCTTTTCTTCTTTAGCTAGGCGTTTAACGTTATCGCGTACGCCCTATAGCCGTAGGCTTTTAGGTGCGCTAGTTGCGGCTTTCTTAACCTATTAGCTAGGAAGGTATAGAATCTCTTATATAGTAATTTCCAACCATTGCTTTCCCATAGCGTTTAATCTTAAAGGTAGACTGTATAGTTGACTATCTCTTTCCATAGATCGTGTAGTAGATTAGCAGCAATTCTTATTACACGTACTCTCTTAATAATTACACCCCCTAAGCGTTTGGCGGTACTATTTTAAGCTTGGGTATAAGGCGCTAAAGGCTTAAATATAATCATTTAGGTCTATAGCTATTTAAGGGTTTTCCTTCTCCCTAGCTTATTGTCTAATCTAATAGTATTAACCTTAAGGTTATGCCTTAGATAAATCTATTAGATAAAATCTTTAAGCACTTATAGTGTCTTCTTCTCTTTGCTATGCGTTGTTATAAAATACGGGAAGGTTCTTTCTAAGAAGGTATTATGGATAAATATAACTTATATAAATCCAGCATACGCTTCCTTAAGGTTAGTTTAGTTAATATGGAGGTTAAGATAAGGTTTATTAATATTCTGTTTTAAGAACCTTCTTAAGACCTAACGCTTAATTTTGGCGAGACTGCAATATTAATATTCCATTATCTTTGGGCCTTAAAGCTTAACTCCTAGGGCGTTAAGACCTAAATAGTAAAGGCTTATAGGTCCTAAATAACCTAGATATAGATGCTATAGATGCGCATTACCTTTTAAATCTGGATAAGCGTCTCTTAATAATGCTCTGCGCTTCCGTTGGCGGCGTAGTAGTTAGCTTATATTAAACACTAATTAACTTCCTAGTTAGACATATTTAATAGTCTATTATCTATAACGTTCTTCCATTTAATATAGGATTGTATTATCCTTCTAAACTAGAAAATTGTTATCTCCTTTATTGTCCTAATAGTACCCTTATTTTTAAAGTAGACGGAATAATACTAGATTCATATTAAAGTCCGTATAAAAGGCAACGTCCTTAAGACATAGGATTCCCTTACTCTTATCTAGTTTTGTAACTTAGATAGTAATATTACTATAGCCTAGTATAGGCACTTCTGAGCTGCCGGCGATAATATATTTATATCTTAGAGCTTTTCTAAAATTGTAAAAACAAGTAAGGTTATTAAAGATATGGAGAGTGGTTCCTAAGTTAAGAATAGTTAATAGATTTAGTAAATAGAGTTAACTGGTGTAATACAATTCTAGGAATATCGCATTAGCTTCTCCCTTAATCTTAACTTTCTAGCTCTTATCCTGTTGTTATTAAGCTTTATCTTCTTGTTCTTTAAGTTTAATTTTAGCAACTTAGTTAGTAAGATTCTTATTCTTTTCTACCTTCTTTAGTGCCCTATTAATGCGTATATCTCCTATTATAACTCCTATAGATTTCTTGTCTTTAAATAAACACTAATAGTCCTAAATAGAGTGTCCTTATATCCCGCATGCTAAGCACTTAGGCGTTAGCTTCTTGTAGGATATCTCCTTATCTACTAGTATCCCGGCTCTCTTTAAGCGTTTATTGCGTGCTAAGGCCTTTCCTCTTTATAAACCTTTAGTAGTATTAGAGTGATCCTTAGTAGCTTACTCTACGAAGTCTGTATTAAAGGTACTACCTCTTATAGTAGTATTAGCTTTCTTTAAGGGTGTTCTAAGTCCTTCTTATAGCTCCTTTGCTACTCTATAGTATTTAGAAGATCTTAACTTCTAAGTGTTATTTAACTTAGTAGTGTACTTTATACAGTAGGCATTGCTAAAAGGTTGAATAACTTCTGCCAAATCTTAAAGCCAGATTCTATTGGACATTTAAGGGATCTTATACTTCTCTCCTAGGGATATTGCGTGTTCCCATTAATCTAGCCATTAGTTTACTTTTAACTATTTAAACCCCTTAAGGGCTTTTATATACTAGTATTGTACCTTCTTTCTAATAAACAATAAGGTAGGTTCTATGTTCTCCTTTAACCAAGATAGCCATTCTTTAACGGTTAAGAAAGGGTTAAGCAGTAGCTTCTTCTAACTTAATACTATAGACGTAATCTAGGTGCAGATCTGTTAAAGATAATCTTCCTATTTTAGGAAATACTTTATATCCTAGTTATAGTATCGTCTACTATTCTTGTACGCTTTTTGTTAATTTAATAAGAGCTATATATATAAGGTTGCATTCTTATTAAAATCTATAACCTTTAGATAAGGTGGTTTTTTAAGTAGACCTTCTTAAGGTGCTTCTGTGGCTAGGTTAATATAGGCCTAAATTTACTAATCTATAACGGCTCAGAGTTGCTATAGCCATTTGTAAGGGCGCGAAGAGGCTTTAGGGAAGATTTAAAGGAACAATATAAATTCTATCTAAATCTAAGGGTATATAGCTCTTGCAGAGTACAAGACGTTGCGTAAAGAAGAGAAAGGAATATAGGAAACTTATAACTAAATATTTATAGTCTTGGCAGCAGACGCGTGGGCACAAGCCCACGCGGATTTTAATAGGTTTTAACCAAATTCCATTATATTAGTGGAATTTAGTGGAGACTAGTGGAAATTAATTAAGTTAGCGAAATTTAGTAGAATTTAATTAACTTAGTAGAATTTAGCAGAATTTAATTAAAGCGTTGGAATTTATCTATTAAGTATTTCACTAAGACATTCCTACTATAACTGGGCTAGTCCTGTTATAATAACCCCCCCTTTGGCTAAAGGTCTAAAATAATTTAATTTAGTTAAGAATTTATAACTTATCGCCTTATAAGTGTCGTAATGTGGTTTAAGTTTTTTTTAATTTTAAGTTTCCTACTATTATGTTTTATATCTTTGTGTTAGGTAGCAGTTGTTTGCCTTTATATTATATCCATCTAGCCAGAGTAGGCCGTAAAGGATGGTCTTTATAGAATTCTTTTACTAAGAAAGGCGCGTTAGCCTTAACCTATTTATAGGTTTCCTAGGTTTATATTTTATATCCTTTCCACTTAACAAGAAGTTTAAATTGTTTAAATTATATTTTCTATTGCATATTATTAATTAAGTTAATAAAGTAGATAGAGAGGTTTCTTATATTTAGCCAGAATACTCACTACTTAAAATAGACTGGAGCTCTTGCTACACCCGGCCTAAAAAGACCAAAACCAACCAAAAAGAACCCTGAAAAACACCTAGAGAATCCCCCTAAGATGCCTGCATCGCAGGGGAGGCACACGTTAAACGACGGTGGCTCGCACTTACGCGCGACCGCCAGAACTACGCCTAGCAATAGCCCTCCATAACAAGAACGGGCGAATACCATACCACAAAGCGGAAATACCTCTATTAAGAAGGCATCTAACAAAATATAAAGCCTATTAGACGTGTCTAGTATCCGCAATTATAGGGGAGTAACCGTCAGCTATAATAAACTAATATAGCTAGTAAAATAGCTCCGCCAGTCTAGCGTCCCTTAGGCGCCTCTTTAGCAATCCCTTAATTAAATCCTCTAACAGCTAAGCAAAATTAAAAATAAATAAAACCCCTCCTTACTAGCAAACTGTACCTAGGCCGCTATAGCTATGCTTCTATAGCATAGGGAACCTAACCCCCTTAAGACAATAACTGGGTATATAATTATAATATAACCAAATATAGAAAAAGCAGCGAGGCTTAGGGGATAATTAGAAACAAAAGTTCTTATAAAGATTTGCAAGGAAGTCTATAACGCTATTATAGTCCAACATCTAAGGAGCGGAGACATTAGAGTCACCCTAAAGAACCAATAGGTAAAGAAATAAGCCATAAGGGTAGGGGACAGGCTAGGAGAACATATTAGTATAAAAGTGCTTTATAAAAACTACCTAGTTAAAGTCCTAGCGGTTCCCATAAGCCTTAGGGTAGAAAAGGGACGCTAGGCAAACAACACAGTAACTATATAGAAGATAGTAAAATATATGGAACGCCTTATACTGGGACTCGAGATTACCCAAATCCAATAGCTTTAACAGGAAAATATAATTTAAGCATATAATAAGAACAACAAGAGGATATAAAAGTCGCTAAAGACTTACTAGGGAGACGCTAGTTAAACATATAGCTCCCTTATTATTAGCATATATACACCAGGAATATAAAAACTCCTTATCCAAAAAGGAATAATTATAAATAGCCTTATATATAACACAAGGCTCTATAACTACAAACTACGCCTAAAATAATACTATTGTTATATACAATAGGGACACACCCAATCCACATACATAGCATAGGTGTGCTATAGCCACTATACAGGCCCCCACAATATAAGACACTACTTAAATTAAGACCAAATAAAATGCGCAAACTGTTACTAAAGCACATATAAGGCGTGGGAGAGAGTAAACTATATTAAATACAGGAAATAGAAGGCAAGGGCTTAATAGCTATAGGAACAACTATATACCAAATTATATAAATAGAAACAATAGGCGATAAGCTAGGGGGATATAGGTGCCTTTCTAGCGTTCCCTACCTTTAATACTAGGGGGCTAGGCTAGCCATCCTAAGCCTTAACAGGCCAGAAGCGACGCCACGCGATATTACTAGACTAAATAGGGACATAAGGGTTATAGGGGATATAAAGGAGAGAACGCCCTATAGGAAGACCCCTATAGATAGCTATAGCAAGCTTAAAACCAGGACAATTAAGAATTAGACTAAACACAGCAAATTTAATATTTACAGCCAACCCATAAAGGGCATAAAGCCAACTAATAAGACTAGGGGAAGAACTGGAGACAATAATAAATTTGGATATAGAAGCGCTAGTAAGAACATAAGACACAGAAATAAAAAGCCCTATATAAAATAAGTAGCAACTAGGGTATAGATATAAGAGATAGAAGTTCTAAAAATTCTAGAGAAAGTAAAAACAGAGGAAGCGAAGAATAAAGGAGAGTTAAATAACCCTTACCAGGGGTCCGCCACCTATCCATTATATAGTATAACTACGGCAATACAAACCACCACCTTATAAGGCCCCTACTAGACAGTCTAGACCCAAAGAAATACTATATCCTTACTATATAAGAGCCGTATTACAATACCTATATATAATCAACATACTACCCCCAAGAATTCTAGCTCCTATATAAACTAAAAGCAGCTATATATATATGCTTTATAATTAGTAAGGCTATTAGCCTATCCTTATAGTTATAGCAAGCAGTTAATCTAAATATTATAGTTATAACAATCCAAACATATAGGGGACTAGTATAAATTATTAATATATATAACCCTAGGGTCAAAGGGGTCCCATAAACAGAGAATATTATATTGGTAATAAGCTTACTAAAAACCAAAGGCACAGAGTCTATCCTATTAGGAGATATAAACCTCCACTACCCGCGGTAGGGGGGTATCTATATCGCTACTAAATAATAGGCAGAGTGCTTACTAAGAGCTATAGATATCTAGGGCCTTAAGCTAGCCACTCCCCTAGGAGTAATTATGTAGCAATAAGGTACCGCCAGAAGTATACTTAACCTTATATTTATAGACAATGGCCTATACCAGAGACTTAAAAGGTACATCCCTAAAGAAGAATAGGCACTTACCTTAAACCATATCCCCATCTAGATATAGCTAGATTTAGATATTAAGGCGCAACTAAATAGTAAAAGATACACAATAAGGAAGCTTAAGACAGACAGTTTTCTTAATATAGTTAAATAATAACTTTAAGACCTAGAAGAAATCTACCTAATACCAAACAAGCAAGGCTTATTAGCTACCCCTAAGAAAATTAACCAAAGACTAGAAAGGATCTAGACAGCAATTAAAAATAGGCTAAAAGAGCATTGCCCGGTCTTAAAACCAGGCCCCTATACGCAACACATATAGTCCGTATAATGCGCGGTTCTTATAGCTAGCCAACAACAAGTAAGAAGGAAATATATAAGCAGCCATAACCCTAAAGACGAGAGACAATATAAAGACATAAGAAACTAGCTAAAGAATACCCTAAAAAAAGAAGTAAGAAACAACTAGAGACGGTTTATAAATAAACACACTACTAACCCAAGCATCCCCTATAATAAGGGCCTTTGGACTATAGCAAGATAGGTAAAGAAAAAGGCAAAATACCTAGCAGAAGACCTATACCTACTACCCCTATAAAGAGTAGGTAAACTATAGGCTATAAGCAATAATAATAAAAAGGCGAAGATCTTTATAAAAAGATTTTTCCCCTAACTGGCTCTAGTAGACCATAGTAATATTACTAGCGAAATACCAGTAACTCGCCTAAGGGTTAACAGCGACATAACAACTAAAGAAATGGCTAGAACTATTAGTCGCCTCTTAAATAATATAGCACCAGAACTAGATAGGATCCTAAATAAAGCCTTAAAGACCTATGGTCTACTTATAGCACCTTAGCCTATAGATATAGCCAAAGCATACTTTATAATAGGCTACTACCCATAACTTAGAAGATCTATAACAACGGTTATCTTATAAAAAGAAGGTAAAGTAGACTACTTAATCCTAGGAAGCTACCACCCTATTGCCTTAAAAAACACCCTAAGCAAGATCTTAAAAAAGGTTATAGCGGACTATATAGCAGATACAGTAGAGGAACACGCCCTACTACTATAAAGCTAAATAGGGGCAAGAAAGAATCGCTTAACACTATTAGCACTTACACTACTTACTACTACCATTAAAACTACATAGGCTATGCGCAAGGACTTTATAGTATCAATACTTAGCCTAGATATTAGTGGCGCCTATAATAATATACCCTATAAGCGCCTCCTATACATCCTTAGGGTAAAGGGCTTCCTAAAATAGATTATACAATTTGTTTAAGGGTTTATAGGCCAGAAAGAGACATTACTAGTCTTTAGCGGATACTAGAGCCCCCCCATCGCAGTTATAATAGGTATACTACAAGAATTACCTCTTTCGCCTATACTCTTCCTTTTCTTTATAAGTAACTTACTTAATATCTTTAAGGAAGGGGCGACCTAGGGGATAGGCTTTATTAACAACACAAACCTAATTATATACAGGCCAACAGCCGCAGAGAACTATAGAACACTAGAGAAAGCCTATAACACCTATATAGAATAGGTAAGACAACATAGAGTCCAATTCTCACTAGAGAAATACCAGCTAATCTATTTTATAAAAAAACGCAACTAATCTGCAGATCTTTAGCATACAATCCATATCTAAGGCTTTAGGGGTTAACCAGTTTAGGGCCTAAGGGTATTAGGAGTATAGGTAGACAGCAAGCTTTAGTAGAGCGTATATACGGTACAAGCGGCCCGTAAGGGCTAAGTATAGTACATTACATTATCTAGGATCGTTAATTCTATATAGGGTCCATACTTCCAGAGGTTACACCTACTATATACAGCAGTTATCCGGCCAACTATAACATATAGATCCAGTGTTTAGGCCATTAGAGAAACTAAAAAGGGCCCCCTAAATCACTCCTTAAACCACTCTAAAAGGTCTAAACAGCCTGCCTCTAGAGTATAATAGGCGGGTATAAGCAAACGGCTACAGCACTACTTAAGAAGGAAGCTAATATTCCCCCCCTATAACTATATATTAAAGCCGCTATAATATAAAGGACGCAAAGTAAACGCAACTCTAATGTTATAAAGTATATCAAGACACGCCTAAATAAACTATAGAGGGACCTTAGGGCGCCTTATAGGAGAATAAACCAACAACCCTAAAATAGGGAAGAGATATTAGAGAAACAGGTAAAGAAAGTAGAAAAAGAATAGTGCTATATTAGGGCCTAGGCCCATATAGAGAAGAAAGGAAGACATATAAGAGGCTAGTAAAGATAATAGCAAGAAAAAAAAAGGAGCCAAAGTAGAGTATAAAAAAACGCTAGAAAACCATCTTCCACAATATAATACTGGTTGGACTAATACTAGAGAGGTATATAGAAGTTAAAGGTACAGAGGCTAACTTAGGCAAGAGAAACCCAAGCCGTAGTATAGTTAACGCTATAGGAGGTAAACACTTAAGAGTTCCAAAAAGGCCTAATAAAAGCAGAAAATATAATAGCAACACTCTTAAGAACAGGGATAATAGGACTAAAAGATTGGCTCTACTAGGTAGGTGTCCCAGTAGGTAGCCTAAGATATAAATATAGCTGGCCAAGACAGACACTAAAACACGTAATACTATTATGCCCCCTATACACCAACTAAGAAGCTATACTCTTAGTAGCTAGCACAGAGAACTATAATATACTACTCTTAATATAAAAAGGTCTTAAGGCGGTTACCCAGTGGCTTATTAGCTAAAATATACTAGACCAGTTTTAGGTTACAAAGGAAATAATAATAGAAGGCAAAGGGGCGAGCAATAGGCGGCCCCTAATAACTCTACAGTAGTAGAGCAAAGTTTGCGATACTAGCGCGTCTATAGGCTTATTACGGCAGCAGTGGTTCCCAAGGAGGTCAAAAAGTAAGGTAGTAGAGCACTATAGGTGACTTGTAGGCGCCTTATAGGCAAGTCCCAAAAGGCAGGGAGACGGATTACGGGGTTTTCTCAGAAGAGTTTTCTCCCCACATATATATAAGGAGTAGTCCGCGTGGGCCCAATAGGGATCCGAATCAAACGTTAAGCAATAAATAATAATAAGTTAATAAAGTATAAACCGTTACCATTGTTAACAATTATAGGAGGTGGCGGCGGAATTTCGCGAGTTATAGGATTGTCTCTTAAGGGTTGCAGCAAGCTTACATAAAACATTAGGTATATTTTTATTTTAGTTAGTAGTTTAAGCTTATAGGCGTATAAGCTTGGTTTCTTCTTAATTTAATATAGGCCCGCGAACTTCTAATTAAGTTTCTTTAAAGGCCGTTAAGTCTTTAGGTTTTATATACTTAGGTAAGCCATATTACCTTCCTTAAAGTCCTATGCGGGAGCTCGTTCTTTATTCGCATACCATTTCTATAACGTTTAAGCGTACGTTAACTCGCTTTATAACAGTTCCGTTAACTGCTTTATTTAATTAGCGAAATTATACACGTTAATTAACTAGATCTGTTTAATTGTGGGTCCTATTATATTAATATTAGGTTGTAGCTTAAATCCAAGTTAAGGGTTTTGTCCGTAGGTTACGTAGAATAGTGTTACACCTATTAATACATTTATTATATTATTTACAGTAAACTTAGCTAAAGGTAGCTATTTTTTCTAGTCATCTTGCAGGTAGAAGCAGTATATTTATAAATATTATTTTATAATCGCGTTCGCAATTTCCATTTAACTATCTATCTCTAGATAAAACGCAGTTAAGAGTTATGTTTAAATGCTTAATTATTTATATAGAGCTTACTAGAAGTCTGAAATGAACTAGCTTCCATAGTTAGATATTATTATATTAGGAAGTCTATATAGCTTAAAGACATGCTTAATAAAACATTTAGCTACTAATATCGCATTAATTAAGTCTATAGAAATTATATATCGTATTTTTATAAGACGGTTAACTACTACTATAATATTTATAAACCCATTACTACTAGGCAAGTTAACTATAAAGTTAATTAAGATATCACGCTATCTTTGCATTAGGATTAGTAGCGGTTAAAGTACTCCTTGCTTTTTTATATAAGAGGTTTTTCCACGCACGCATATTCTATATGCTTAAACATATTTCCGTATATAGTTATACATTATAGGCTAGTAATATACTCATTAAACGATCTTATAGGTCTTTACACAGCTAGGATGTCCTACTATAGGGGAGTCGTGTATAAATTTAAGTATCTTAAATTATAAAGGTTTAGAATTTGAAACTACTATCTTCTATTAATAGTATAATTAATTGTTTTAAATTTCGTATTTAGCGAATGTAATATTCTTATACTGTTATTTTCTAGTTTAAATCGCCTTTATTATATTTACTATCTATATATTGTTCTTATATTTATATTTTATTAGCTTATTAATTTCCATTTCCTATTTATTAACTTCTAATTTATTCCTATTAAGTTCCATATCTAGAAATATAGGACGTAGTTTTTTAAAATATTTAGGGGGTAGTAAGATCTGTAATTAATTTATAATCTATTTATCTAAGGCGTTTATAGGTAAGTCCTATAATTATTATATTAATACTATAACGGGACTAGCCCAGTTACAGTAAGAATGTCTTAGTGAAACACTTAATAGATAAATTCCGACGCTTTAATCAAATTCTGCCAAATTCTGCCAAGTTAATTAAATTCTACCAAATTCCGCCAACTTAATTAATTTCCACTAGTCTTCACTAAATTCTACTAATATAATAGAATTTGGTCGAAATCTATTAAAATCCGCGTGGGCTCGTGCCTATACGTCTACTGCTAAGACCACAAATATTTAGTTATAAGTTTCCTATATTCCTTTCTCTTCTTTACGCAATATCTTATACTCTACAAGAGCTATATACCCTTAGATTTAGATAGAATTTATATTATTCCTTTAAATCTTCCCCAAAGCCTTTTTACGCCCTTATATTATGTTGCGTTAAAATAACTACTATTAAAATAACAAACGAACCCAAATCCCTTTTAATAACTATAAGTATTATAACCCTAATTAGGGAACAGTTAACCATAATATAACAGTTCTTTATGGACGCCTTAGCTTAGTAGCGGGCTGCACTAAAAGCCTAGCACTAGCAATTAATAGAAGCACTCCACGAAGAACTCCGTAATATTAAGGCATTTATATTATAAACCCTAACAGCAATACCTATAAATAAAATTAAAATAACGGTACCTAAACCTAATGCGTTAAATACAAACACTAAACTAGTAATAGTAGCTTAACCTATACCTATAGCAAACCTAGTACCTACTATAAAATCTAAAAGGCTCCCTAATCCTCTAATGTTTAATAGAAACTAAAATAACCTACATCCTTTTATAACCAAGCTCCGTCTTAAACTCTTAATAAACTACAATTAATACCCTACTAAGGCTAGCAAGGTTAGCTATAGAATGTCTTATTTAAGTAAGGACGCTGTATAAACCATAGATCCATTCTTCCGTAATAGTACTTTTATTAATTTTGAAACCTTTATCTCTCTGCTAGAATGAACGTATAATAACGCCAGCCGCGAATATATAGCTATTACTAAACCTAAAAACCTATAATAACGGAACCAAGACTTCACCAGCTTCTTTTTGGAATTTTTAGGCCTTATTAGCGAACTATATTAAAATAAAGCCACTAGAGTTACTGCCCTTTAATAAGCTATTTTAGATAAGATTAGAGCCTAGTTAGTAGATAGAGAATTGTTAAAAAACCTATCCAAATTTGCTATAATATATTAACAAATTGATAAAGACCTTTAATATAACAAATAGACGTCGTGATACGCGTCCGGCGCGTCGCTGGTTAAGGGTCGCATGAGGAACGTTGTAGAGGGCTGTAGCGCGTCGCTCACTGTGTAATTGGCCTAGATTAAGAGCTCGGATAGCAAGCTATATTCTAGCTTCTTGTAAGGCTGGTTAAGTGTAAGGTTGTAGTGTCATTATGAATCATAGTAAAGGAGTGTAAGGTCTTGGCAAAGTGTCTCGCTCGTTTGTGTGTCTTGCTCGTTTGTAAAGTACGTTACCGCTTATATATAAGACTTTTAAACAGCTTAGCTAAGCTAAAATTTATACTAAACTTAATATTATCGCCGCCTTTAACCGCTTCTAAATATAGGAAGGTAATAAATAGAAAACCGCGTTTATATTACATTTTAGCTAATTTAAATATACCGTTATACCCTTTGGCGTATATAATAGCCCAGGCAGCTTTTAAAGCTATATTAATAACGCCTTATGGGACTACCTTAATAACTTCTGCTCTGCGTACCTTAACGATATACTTATTTATAGTAATGATTCTTCTAAGTATACTAAGTATGTTTAGAAAGTCCTATAGTACCTTAAAGACATAGGACTTTATATTAATTTAAAGAAGTGCAAATTTTTAGTTATAGAAGTAAAATACCTTAAACTAATTATTACTAAGGGTATCTGCATAGACCCTAAGAAGGTATAAATAATTACTAAATAGCAAACTCCTAACTATATTAAGGATATATAAGCCTTTCTTAGTCTCGCTAACTTCTATTGGAAATTTATATATAACTTTTTAGGCGTTATAGCACTACTTATAGTAATAATATAAATAAAAGGTCTTTTTATAAAAGGAAGAAAAATATACCTATATTTTACCTAGACGCCTAAATATAAGAAGGTGTTTTAAAACCTTAAAGATACTTTTACTAAAGCACTTATTCTAGCTTACTTTATACTAGGATAGCAACTTTACCTTAAAACTAACTCCTTAGACCATGTTAACGCAGGCGTCCTTTTCTAGATAGGTAATAACAGCCTCCTCCACCCAGTTGCATTCTACTCGTTTAAGCTTATACTATAAGAGTGTAACTATAAGATCTATAATAAAGAACTTCTTATAATTATATAAGCGTTTAAAGAATTCTAACTAGAACTCTTCTTAGTGGAACCTAACTAGCTAATTAAAGTCTTTATAGATTATTATAATTTTAAGTACTTTATAACTATAAAGCAACTAAATTAACGCTAAGTATACTAGAACAAATTTTTTCTTTAGTTTTAACTTTAAAATTGCATATAGGCTAGGAGTATAAGGTACTAAGCCTAATAGCCTAATACGCCGTTTATAAGACCTTTCTTAGTTAAAAGATAACCCTTAAAATTAATTCCAATAATAGATAATCCTAAAAGCATAAAACTTGGCCCTAGGTATACTACTTAAGACAGAACTAACTGCCCCTTAGCTTTATACTATAGAACTAAAGTTACCCCCTAAAATTAATAAGCTTATTACTATAGCATATAACACTGCTATTAACCTATTACTGTATTAACTAATTGCTATAAAGATTGCCGGCACTTATATGTTGCCTATTAACCTCTAAAGCTTAAGCTAAATTAATATAGCAGCCTTAAAAGTAAAAGAGAATAGGCTCTATTATAGAGGCTATTTATTTATCTCTAATTTAGAAGACCTATAACGGCAACTAATCTAAATAGCCTATAACCTCTAGTTAAGCAGCTACTTAGGTAAAGAAGGAACCTATAAGCTCCTTAGCCAATACTACTTCTAGCCTAAAATAATAGACTTAGTTAAATGCTTTATAAGCGCCTGCTATAGCTATAAGCGTACTAAAGCATTTTATATAAAGTACTAAGGACTACTATACCTTCTACTAATACCTATACGCTAATAGGCAGATATTGCTATAGATTTTATTATTAGCCTACCGCCTTATAAACAATATAGCTAAACCTATAAAAATATCCTTATAATAATATGCCAACTTATAAAAGAACGCCATTATGTCCTAACTAAAGGCGTAGCTATAAGTAACGTTGCTAATACCTTTCTCTATAAAGTTTACTAACTATATAGATTACCTAACTCTATTATGTCTAACTAAGGTATATAATTTAACTCTAATATATAGAGGCGGATCTGCTAACGCCTTAGTATCTTTATTAACATATCTATATCCTTTTACTATAAAACTACTAGATAACTAGAAAACGCTAATACTAGTATAAAGGCGTACTTATAATAAGTAGTCGCCTATAGTTAGGACAATTAGGTAGACTACCTTCTGCTAGGTAAATTTATAGTAAATAACTATATCTTAGTCACTATAGGACTTACTATATTCTTTATAAATAAAGGTTATTACCTATAATCTAGTATAGAGCCACTAGAGCCTATTAATAAAAAACTACTATATAGAAAACGCCTTAAGATGCTACTTGCTAATTAATATATAGACTATATAAAAGATTTACTTAACTACTATAAAGGAGAGATAGCCTGGGCCTAAGTAAAATAAGCTTACTTTACTAACTGTTATAGAACACCACTACCTAAGATGCGTATTAGTAATTGGGTATAGTTAAATATATGCAATATCTCTATATAGAGGCCTATAAAGTTACTTAATTATAAGAACCTTAGCCCCTACTAGATTAAATAAGTTATTAATAAGGGAGCTATATATAAACTAGAGCTTCTGCCCACCTTAGCTACCTATAGAGTGTAGCCCATATTTTACCTATGGCTACTATACCTTTACTAGCCTAACTCTTTACTAGGATAAATATAGCCTAAACCCCTATTAGTACTAATCTAAGATAAAAATAAAGATGAGAACTATAAGGAGTGGACCGTTAAATAAATTATTAACTTTAAATACTTTAGTAAAGGTAGAGAACGGCGGCTCTACTATAAAGCCACTTATATAGGATTTAATATAGATTAGCCAAAATGGTAACTATAGGAAGATTTTAAGAATGTAAAGGACCTAATTAGTAATTTCTACTATATAAACCTATAGAAACCGGGCCTAAGTAGAGATTTTATGCTTAATCCTATATAGGAGCCCTTATAGTGTTAAACCGTTATATATCGCTATATAAGGGCAAATTACTATTAGATTGCTATAGATTACTATAAAATATAATTATATAACCGGAAAACTCTAAGATGTCTAGGAACTTTAACCAGCGGTTAAAGTTGTCTAATTAGTTAAATTCTAGATGCTAAGAAGAAACTAGCTAATTAAGATTTTCTATTTCTAGGATAGAAAATCGCTATTAGTTCGCCTACTACTAGCACCTTAGCAACCCCCCTTATATCTTACTAATAACCTATAAGCCCTAAGTCAGAAGCATCTGTATAAGCCTATTATACCTATAATAATATTTCTTCTTCTTCTCTATACCTTAAGCATTCCCCCTATATATATATAGTAACCATAGTGTTACTAGAGCTCCGCCTTAATAGGAGGGGGGGTAGTATTACGGAACCTAACCGCAGGGGCCTCTATAGGAGAGCCCCATGCTCTTATATATACCTCGCATACAGCTTATATCAGCTACGCGTAGGTATATTACCTCCTTACGCCCTCAACCCTTACGATTGATCGCGTAACGTCTTGTAGACTTCTCGAATACATATATTTAGCTGCTATTGACCCCGTCCTATAACACTATTCTTGGGGTTAAGAGTAGTATATATAGCATATGCCCACCCTTCTTCTTATATATAGCTTAAAAAAGTCTCTTAATCTTTAACTATAATACAGGGTTAAGACTTCTGGTATTAATATAAGGCAGAAGGCTAATTAATGTCTAGATTAACTTAGCAAAGCTATAGGTATCCTAAAATAAGGTTATACCTCTTAATTTCTATGGCGCAGAAGCACATCTCCTGCGTGTTCTATAGACTATTATAGTCCTAGCTAGCCACGGAAAAAGTTTATTCCCTATAGCACGGAATCTAGTGGCCTCTAATACTTTAAACAGTGCGCATCTATAAGCCACTAAGGTCTAAATCTAATTCTTTTACTAGTAATTAAGAAATAAACCCTATGGTCGCGCTACTGTCCATAAGGCAGTCTTATATTACCTATTTATTATTAACTTAAATAGAGATGGGAATGACCATACGGTAGCTTACTTCCTCCTTCTCTTGTTGGCCTAATATAAGGGAGTAAAGGTCTACTAGGCTCTCTCTTTTTCTAATTCCAACTTTTGCTTTTTTTGCTAGCAGGAGCACTAAATATGGCCCTTCCTACCGCAGTTATAGCAAACGCGTGTTTCTTAATTCCACTTATTTAGATTAGGTTTTTGCCTATTATTATTCTAGGGTTAACTAGTATTACTTTAGGGCCGCAAAGCCCGCTTATATTATCCTTCCGTAGAGCAATTAGATTAGAATCTTCCCCTATTATTAAAGTGAGGTTTAGTTTTACACTCTTTATTATTAGCGTCTTACTCCTTTTACTTACCTAGATAGTCTCTTTTAGTATTCTTAATCTAAGTGGCTTTAGAGATAAGCTTTTCTTAAAAGGTAGGAATTTCACCCTTCTCCTATATAGCCTATTAAATCTTAGGTTATAACTTGGTAAGTAGCTAATAAAGTTATATAGCGTTGTCCTACAGGTCTAAGTAGGGTATATTATCTTCTAGCTCTTCTAAGTAGTTTATAAACTAGACTACACTCTAGCCTTCATACTGTTTTGCATTATAGTATTACTAGTTATAATCCATTCCTTAATTAGTAGGGTCTTAGACCTAATTAACCAACTAGGACTTAAATTTGCTAAATTTAAGGGGTGTAGTAAGTTTCTTCTTATAGTATGTCCATAAACTCTTAATAGTGCTACGCAGGAAGGTAAAAGCAATTAGTGTCTAATTATACTTATTAGAGTAATATTTCGGATCTAGCTAAAACTTGGTTTTGCATTAACAGATAAAATAATTATAGTTCTAGAGACTATCACCATTATACTTATTAGGTTCCTTTATGCGGAATTTAGGTTTATCTAATATTACAGCGTAGTATAGCGTTGCCCCTTTAAGTCTACTTTATGTCTGGGGTATCTATACTTCTCCCAATTATCCTTGTAATTGTTCTTAGTAGTTTTAATATACTTATCTTAATTATATTTCTAACTCCTTTGTTTTTTATAAGGTCTTATATAGCGACCGCTCTAATAACTCCCTAGTAGTAATTTTTTCTAAGGGTTTTAAAAAGTTAAATAGACTAGCTGTGGCTTCTTAATCTACTTCTTCGTAAGTAGAGGGGATACACTCCTCTAGGGAGACTCTGCCAGCCTCTTATAGTAAGGGCGTTATTTTAGGGGGTAAGGAGGTATAGCCCGTTATTATTAATTAATAGCCATACGTTCCTTCTGTAAAGGATTATAAGTAATTAGAATTATAAGAGGCTAGTTTAACTAGAATATATAGTTATCTAATTAACAGTGTAGAATAAGAGTTATAGGTAAGTAAAAGGTAAGTCAAAGGTAGAACAAGCTTTATGTATTAAAAGACAAATGCTTTCTAACTTCTTCTATTTAGAGACTAATTACTAGTTCTTCTCTAGAGGAGAACCAGCTCCCTATATAATCCTTCTAAGACACTAGTAAAACCCTTTACCCCTTATCTATCTAACCATGTCTCCTCTAGGATATTAGTGGGACATTAGTAAAACCTTTATCTATCTTATCTAATATGTACCTTTTAGGAGCGCCCATTACATATATAAAAGCTTTATTACTTTAATAAAATTAACTTTATTATTTATAATGTTAAAAAGCCACTTTAGCAAATAACCTATTATGGCTTTAGACTATATGCTTACTTCTATAAAGAGACCATATTATAGGTCTTTATTATTAAGATATATCTAAAGTAGTAGTAAGCTAGCTATTACCTTACTTTTTGCCTAAATAGCGTAGTAAGAAATTATCTATATCGGTTATATGTTATGGTTAGGATAATCTCGAAGTAGTATATTAGTCTGGTTTTGGGATTCTATAAGGCTCTTTTATTACTACTTATAGAGCCCAATATATCTTATAATACTAATTCCGCTCTATTATAAATATATACTAGCTTATATAATTGCTAGTAATAAGCCATTTAGGAGCTTAAATAGCTCCTTAATTTCTACTAAATCTATTCTAAAATAGTTAGTACTAGTATTCTATATAAGCAATATAATTACATTATAGCATTATTGCCTTACTATATCTGCCTTTATACTAGTTTATAAATAAAGCTTCTGCCTACTCTATATTAAGCCTTTTTAGCCTTTATAACGCACTAAGCTGCTTTAAGTTAGTAAGCTAGGTCGTAATTAGAACTAATCTATAATCTGCTCCTAGAAGGTAATAGGTAATATTATATATATTAGGATTAGTATTGCCCCCTCCTCTCTTTTAATCGATATCATTAAAGATTATTAGCTAGTCTATATTATCCAGCCAGCTTAGCTAACTTATTATATCCCTAACAACGGCATTAATATTACTAGTACTTATAGCGGAGTACGCTCTACTGCTCTTTATAATTTGGCCTTCCGGAATCCTATTTATATAACTTATAATACTCTACTTAAGACTATTTTTAGTTTTACTGTTAAGCTAGAATACAAAGCCAAACTTCTAGTAGTACCTTCTTATAAATTCTATAGCAAGTTATATCTTATCTATTCTGCTAAGCCTATAGAGTATAAATACCTTCTACTGGGCGTATTGTCTCTATAGGAGAAGGACTTATTTAAGTTCCGCTATATTAGACAGCCAATTTATAAACTTATTTACTATAGGCACACCTTATAAACTAAATAGTGTTTTATAGTTTTCTATATCTAGGAAGGAGACTAGTTAGCTATAGAGTATAAGCTACGTTATAATATGCTAAATAAAACACCAACATCCTTATTTAGATATGCTATTAGCGCAATCCTTTATCTGCTTAAATACCATTTAAGACTTAATATATCAATCTATAGCCGCAATAATTATATTTTTTTACTCTAAGTCTTCTAACCCAATATCCTCTAGTCTTCTTAATATATTAAACCAAAAGTGCCACCTGGTATTGCTTAGCCTTAATTTATTATAGAAGAATCGCTTTACTATCTTTTCTATCTCTATAGCAATTGCCAAAAGGCTCCAGCCAATGCCAATTATATTATCCTTAAATAGTATAAGCGACGGAACGCCCGTCCTAATTAACACTAAACACTTAATTTTATCTTTAAGCGAGCTAGATAGCTATATATCCTAGGCCTTATTCTATACCTTATATACTAGGTTGTTCGCCCCTATAGCCCTGTCGATAAAACTCTCCTTAAAATTACTAATTATAATAGGATTAAAGAAGGACAAGGCTACTAACGTTACTCGGCCTGCTCCCTATATCTTAGTTATGCGAAGCAGTTATTTACGGCCACATAGCGAGCGGTAGTTGGTAAGCCACACTATATTGCCCGTCTTATTGCTTATTATATATATAAATCTATATCTTACGTATTAATGTTACTACAGCCTCGCGTATAGGTGGATAACTACCTATACTTTATGCTTTATATCCAGAGCGTCCTTTAATAGCGTATCCTCTACTAGACCTTACCTTATAATAACCTCTTTAATTACACGCTCTAGCTTATCCAAATTAAATTGTCCTTAGACCCGGCCCTTAATCATTACGCTATATCTCTGCTTCTAGAAGATCCTATCTAACAGCGAGATATATACATTAGTGCACTTATCGACCGTTATTTAAAGCCGACTAAGTATAATCACTATAAGCCTGCGCTTCTTATTAGCCTTAAATCCAGTAAAGTAATTAATACTAACCCACCAGTGCTAGTGCCTCCAATTATGTCGAAGTAGTTATAAGGCTTCAGCGGCGATTTTGGGTCAATAGTATTTATTAGCTGCTTTAAAATCTAAAGCGTTAATAAGCTATAGACGCCGCCGCTATCGAGGGCAAGTAGGCGGAAGTTATGCTTGGATATAGTTAGAGGGGTAAGCAGGAAGGCTTAGTAAAGTAACTAGATTTAATAAGAAATATATAGCAGTACACTTACGGCTCTACAAGGCTGTGGGGCCGCTCTTATAATATAAAAGGTGGTAGTTTATCTTCAGCTCAACGAGGCTAAGAATATAGGCGCTAAATCTGCAGTTGCTAAGTCTAAGTGCGGCCAGGAGAAACATTTAGCTAAACCGGCGTTTTAGGCGCAGAAGAGGTTACCTTAGCAAGCTTAGACATAATTCTATTAGTACGGATTTTTAATTAGTCTATAAGCTGACTAACTATATTTATGCAAAGCTACTTGAATTACGTCTAAACTATATTCACAACGTTTATTATATTTTCTGACAATATTCGTGTTACAGAGGTTGCGGATATTAAAATAACTTAATACTAGTATTTTATATCCTTTCCTAAAGTTCATTAATTATATAACAGAACCTAGGCTTTTAGGCTATATTATTTTTATTACTTAGGCGTTCTTAGGTCTTGTGCTTATTTTCGAAAAAAAAAAGCGTTATTAAGGATTATATAACTCTATATAATTTTATTAAACGCTAGCTAATATATATAAAACCTATATAGATCTATAATAGGTACATTAAGGCACCTACTATAGCTAGGTGGATATACAGCATCCACGTTATACTAGATAATTTTACTCTAAACCCTACTATAAGCCAACTACCAAGTTACGGATATTTAAGTTAACCCATAGTATGCCGCTATAAAAACTTATTAGAAGGAGAGGTAGAAGGTTAAATAAGATATTAGAATAGCCACTACCGTATTAGGTGCTAGATATTTTAACTTAGAGAGGTTATGCGATAAAGCGGACGCGACAGCTATAGGACCTTTGAGATTAGCTTCTTGCGCTTTATAAAGAGGGTAAGGCCTAGTAGCTAAGTAAGGTTAATAAGGCTTTTACTTTTTAATATCTATATTACAGATATACGGAGCAGCTTAAAGCCCTTAGGTGGCTACTATTTAAGAAAAAAAAAAAACTTATTGCAAGAACCTTATTTGGCAAGAGTATAATAATACAATACTATATCTTCTTTGGGCCTCAGTAGTAGTTATTATCTTGCCACTTAATGCAATTAGTATGGAGTAGAGCCGTTGTATGTAGAACCATTATACACAGAGCCGTTGTGCAGAGCCTTTATATATAGAGCTTTGTGCAGAGCCTTTATATATAGAGCTTTGTGCAGAGCCTTTATATATAGAGCTTTATGCAGAGCCTTTATATATAGAGCTTTGTGCAGAGCCTCCATATATAGAGCTTTGTGCAGAGCTTTGTGCAGAGCCTCTATACGTAGAGCTTTGTGCAGAGCTTCGTGCAGAGCCTAAGTAGGCGAATCGCCTATTTAGCGGCGCTTTCTGCTTAACATCGCGGAGATTGATAGGGTAGAGATATTCCTCGATTATAAAGCTGCTTCTGAAAATCAATTTAACGGTATTTCTAAGATAATAGCTGCTATGGGGATATAGATTAATTTTGTTAAAGAAGGCAGCTGCTCTATATATAAAACAAGTCGCGTAGCTTAATAAAGTCTGTAAAAGTCTCTTAGACCATAGAATCAACTTTTTAACAAATATACATATGTCCACTAATTAATTCTATAGTCTAAGCTTACTAAGGTAATAAAAGAGGTAGCGGTACTTCTAGTACAAGAATTCGCCTAAAGCTCTCTGCAGTTTGCTAGCACTAGTAGGGAGGGCGGCCGACCCGCTCCAGCTATAGGGTTATTAAGATAACGAGATAGAGGGAGTGCGAATAAAGTGTAGATAGAAGGTTTTAGTAAATGCTAACTAAGTTAAGTAGCGGTTAAATCCTAGCTATGTATAGCGCTTTAACTCCTAGCTCTGCAGCTAAGAAATCACTCTCCATAGAGAGTCTAAAACGCTATTGCTCAATAATTTAATATTATAACTACTCTATATACAAAATAAATTACACCACTTAATAAACGTTGGAAAAGTCCCTTAGACTATAGAATTAACTTTTTAATAAAAAAGGTTAGCAATATCCGCTAATTAATTCTATGGTCTAAGCTTACTAAGGTAATCCTTAGGTTAGGCAGTAACGTGATTTATAAGCAAGTAGTTAATTTAATTTTTACAGCGATTTCTAGCTTTTAACATTATAATAATCTTAGCAACTATGTAAATTAAGTGCCATTATGCACGTATATATATTATTTGGCCCTTTTATATTATAGAGGTAAGAACTAAAGCAATATAAAATATATAATTTTGCTATAATGTAAATCTAGCTCTAATTTTAGGGGCCAAAATTCTATAATAGCTAATTGGGGCCATTAAGATACCTAGAAATTAGCTAATAATATTAAAATAGCTAGAAATATCTTTCTAATAGATTTTGATTCTGTTATGGGATATAATTAAGCCTAAGTATAAAACCTTAGAGATCTTTTTTTTTTAGAGCTCTTGCTGCACCTAGCCCAAAAAGACCAAACCAACCAAAAGAACCCTGAAAAACACCCTAATAATCCCCTAAGATGCATACATCACAGGGGAGGCACAGGTGGAACGACGGTGGTACACAGTCGCGCGCGACCGCCAGACCTATACCCAACAATGGCCCCCTATAACAACAACAAGGACGGGTGAATACTATACCAGAAAGCGGAAATACCCCAATTAAGAAGGCATCTAACAAAATATAAAGCCTATTGGACGCGTCTAGTATCTAGAACTGTGGAGGAGTATCTATTAGCCATTATAAACTAATACAGCTAGCAGAATGGCTCTAGTCTAGTAAACCTTAGGCGCCCCTCTAGCAAACCCTTAATTAAATCCTCTAACGGCTAAACAAAATTAAAGATAAATAAAACCCCCCCCTATAGGCGAACCGCACCTAGGCCGCCGTAGCTGCGCTTTTATAGTATAGGGAACCTACCCCCCTAAAAACAATAACTAGGTATATAATTACAATACAACTAAATATAGAAAAGGTAGAGGAACTTAGGGGATAATTAAAAACAGAAGTTCTTATAGAGATTCGCAAGGAGGTCTATAACGCCTTTACAGTCCAACACCTTAGGAGTGGAGATATTAGAGTTACCCTAAAGGACCAATAGGCAAAGAAACGGGCCGTAAGGGTAGGGGACAGGCTAGGAGAGCGTATTAGCATAAAAGTGCTTTATAAAGATTACCTAGTTAAAGTCCTATTGGTTCCCATAAGCCTTAGGGTAGAAAGGGGACGCCAGGCGGACAATACAGCAACTATATAGGAGATAGTAAAATAAACGGAACGCCTTATACTAGGACTTGTAATTACCCGGATCTAATAGCTTTAATAGGAAAATACAAACTAAGTATATAATAAGAATAATAAGAGGATATAAGGGGCGCTAAAGACTCGCTAGGGAGATAATAGACGAATATATAGCTCCCTTATTATCAGTATATATACACCAGGAATATAAAAACTCCTTATCCAAAAAGGAATAATTATAAATAGCCTTATATACAATATAAGGCTCTATAACCACATACTATACCTGGAACAATATTATTGCTATATATAATGGGGACATACCTAATCCACATACGCAGCACAGGTATACTGCGGCCACTATATAGGCCCCTATAATATAAAACAATGTATAAATTAAGACTAAATAAAATACGCAAACTGTTACTAAAGCATATATAAGGCGTGGGAGAGAGAAGACTATATTAAATATAGGAGACAGAAGGAAAGGGCTTAACAGCTATGGGAATAACTACACGCTAGGTTATATAAATAGAAACAATAAGTAATAAGCTAGGGGGACGCAGGTGTCTTCCTAGCGTTTCCTACCTTTAACACTAGGGGGCTAAGCCAGCCATCCCAAGCCTTAACGGGCTAAAAGTAACGCTATATAATATCACCAGACCAAACAGGGACATAAGGGACATATAAGATATAAGGGAGAGAACGCCCAGTAGGAAGACCCCTATAAACGGCTATGGCAAGTTTAAGGCCGGGATAATTAAGAATTAGATTTAACGCGGTAAATATAACACATATAGCTGGCTTATAAGGGGTATATAGCCAACCGGCAAGAACGGGGGAAGAACCAAAGGCAATAATAAACTTAGATTTAGAAAGGCTAGTAGGAACACAAGACATAGAAATAAAAAGCTCTATATAAAATAAGTAGTAGCTAGGGAGTAAATATAGAAGACAGAAGTTCTAAATATTTTAGAGAAAGTGGAAACAGAAGAAGTGAGGAGCGAAGGAGAGGCAAAGGACCCCTGCTAGGGGTCCGCCACTTAACCATTATATAGTACAACTGCGGCAATACGAACTACCGTCTAGTAAGGCCCCTACTAGACAGTTTAGACCTAGAGAAACACCATATTCTTACCATATAAGAGCCGTATTATAATACCTATACATAATTAATATACTGCCCCTAAGGATTTTAGCTCCTATATAAACCAAAAGCAGCTATATATATATACTTTATAATTAGTAAAAATATCAGCCTTACCTTATAGTTATAGTAGGCAGTTAACCTAGATATTGCAGTTATAACCATCTAGATATATAGGGGACCAGTATAAATTATTAATATCTATAACCCTAGGGTTAAAGGGGTAGCACAGATAGAGAATATTATATCTATAATAAGCTTGCTAGAAACTAAACACACAGAGTCCATTTTACTAGGAGATATAAACCTCTACCACCTATAGTGGGGGGGCGTCCATGTTGCTGCCAATTAATAGGTAGAGTACCTACTAAGAGCTATAGACAACAGGGGCCTTAAGCTAGCTACCCCCCTAGGTGCAATTATATGGCAACGGGGCACCGCCAAAAGTATAATTAACCTTATAATTATAGATGAAAACCTATACTAGAGACTTAAAAGGTGCTCCCCTAAAGAAGAATAGGCACTTACCTTAGACTATATCCCTATCCAGATACAACTAGATCTAGACATTAAGGCGCAACTAAATAGCAAAAGATACGTAATAAGGAAGCTTAACGTAGATAGCTTCCTTAATACAATTAAACAACAACTCTAAGACTTAAAAGAAATCCACCTAATACCAAATAAGCAAGGCTTATTGGCTACCCCTAAAGAAATTAATTAAAGACTAAAAAGGATCCAGGCAGTAATTAAAAGCGGGCTAGAAGAGCACTGCCCAGTTTTAAAACTAGGCCCCTACACGCGACACGCATGGTCCGCATAGTGCGCGGCCCTTATAGCCGGCCAACGACGAGCAAGAAGGAAATACACAAGCAGCCACAATTCTAAGGACAAGAGATAATATAAAGACACAAGAAACCAGCTAAAGAATACCCTAAAAAAAGAAGCCAGGAATAACTGGAGATGGTTTATAAATAAACACACTACTAACCTAAGTCTCCCCTATAACAAGGGCCTTTAGACCATAGCAAAATAGGTAAAGAAAAAGGCGGGACGCCTAGTAGAAGATCCACACCTACCACCCCTATAAAGAGTAGGCAAACTATAGGCCACAAGCAACAATAATAAGAAGGCAAAGATTTTTATAGAAAGATTTTTCCCTTAACCGGCTCCAGCAGACCTTAGCGACATCACTAGTAAAACACTGGTAACTTGCCTAAGGGTTAACAGCGACATAACAACTAAAGAAATGGCCAGAACTATTAGCCGCCTTTTAAATAATATAGCACTAGGACTAAATAGGATCCCAAATAAAGCCCTAAAGACCTATGGACCACTTATAGCACCTTAGCTTGCAGATGTAGCCAGAGTATACTTTACAATAGGCTACTACCCGCGACTTGGAAGATCTATAACAATAGTTATTTTATAAAAAGAAGGTAAAGTAGACCACTTAATCCCAGGAAGCTACCGCCCTATTGCCTTAGAAAACACCCTAAGCAAGATCTTAGAAAAGGTTATAGCGGACTATATAGTAGACACGGCAGAGGAACACACCCTACTACCATAAAACTAAATAGGGGCAAGAAAGAATTGCTCAACGCTATTAGCACTTACACTACTTACTGCTACTATTAAAACTGCATGGGCTATGCAAAAGGACTTTATAGTATTAATACTTAGCCTAAATATCAGCGGCGCCTACAATAATATACCCTATAAGCGTCTCCTATATATCCTTAGGGCAAAGGGCTTCCTAGAATAGATTATTCAATTTATTTAAGGATTTATAGGCCAGAAAGAAACATTACTAGTCTTTAGTAGATACTAGAGCCTCCCTATTACAGTTATAACAGAAATACTATAAGAATTACCTCTATCGCCTATACTCTTTCTCTTCTTTATAAGTAACCTACTTAACACCTTTAAGAAAGGGGCGACCTAGGGGATAAGCTTTATTAATAATATAAACCTAATTATATATAGGCCAATAGCCGCAGTGAACTATAGGACACTAGAGAAAGCCTATAACACCTATATAAAATAGGCAAGACGATATAGAGTCCAATTCTTACCAGAGAAATACCAGCTAATTTATTTTATAAGAAAATGTAACCAATCTGTAAATCTTTAGCATATAATCTATATTTAAGGCTTTAGGGGTCAACCGGTTTAAGGCCTAAGGGTATTAGAAGTGTGGGTAGATAGCAAGCTCTAATAGAGCGCACATACAGCATAAGCGGCCCGTAAGGGCTAAGTATAGTATATTGCCATATCCAGGATCGTCAATTCTTTATAGGGTCCATGCTTCTAAAGGTCACGCCTACTATATACAGCAGTTATCTGGCTAACCATGACGTATAAATCTAGTATTTAGGCCACTAGAGAAACCAAGAAAGGCCCCCCTAAATTACTCCTTAAACTACTCCAAAAGGTCCAAATAGCCTGCCTTAGGAGTATAATAGGCGGGTATAAGCAAACGGCCACAGCACTGCTTAAGAAGGAAGCCAATATTCCCCCCCTATAACTATATATTGAAGCTAATACAATGCAAAGGGTGTAAAAGGAACATAACTCTAATGTTATAAAGTATATTAAGACACGCCTAAATAAACTATAGAGGGACCCTAGGGTGCCCTATAAGAGAAGGAACCAACAACCCTAAAGTAGGGAAGATATATTAGGAAAACAAGTAGAGAAAGTAGAAGAAGAATAGTGCGGCGCTAGGGCCTAGGCCTATATAGAGAAAGAAGGGAGACGTATAAGAGGCCAGCAAAGACAACAGTAAGGGAAAGAAAGGAGCCAAAGTAAAGCATAAAAGAGTACTGGAAAACCATCTACCGTAACATAATACTGGTTGGACCAACGCTGAAGAGACAAATAGGAGTTAAAGGTATAGAGGTAGACTTAGACAAGGGGAACCCAAGCCATAGTATAGGTAATACTATAGGGGGTAAATACCTAAGGGCTCTAAAAGGGCCTAATAAAGGCAGAAAATATAATAGCAACACTTTTAAGGACAGGAATAATAGGACTAAAAGATTGGCTTTACTAGGTAGGTGTTCTAGTAGGTAGCCTAAGGTGCAAATATAGCTGGCCAAAACAGATACTAAAATATGTAATACTGTTATGCCCCTTACGCACTAGCTAAGAAGTAATACTCTTAGCAGCTAGCACAGAAAACTATAATACACTACTCTTAATATAGAAAGGCCTTAAGGCGGCTACCTAGTGGCTTATTAGCCAAAATATGCTAGACCAGTTCTGGGTTGCAAAGGAAATAGCAATAGAAGGCAAAGGGGTAAGTAACAGGCGCCCCCTAATAACTCTATAGGAGTAGAGTACAGTGTATAATACTAGCGCGTCTATAGGTTTATTATGGCAGCAGTAGTTCCTAAGGAGGTTAAAAAGTAAGGTAGTAGAGCACCACTGGTAACTTATAGGTAACTTATAAGCAAGCCCTAAAAGGCGGGGAGATAGATTACAGGGTTTTCTTAAATAAAGTTTTCTCCCTATATATATATAAGGAGTAGTCCGCGTGGGCCCAATAGGGATCCAAATCAGACGTTAAGCAATAAATAATAATAATATCTTTCTAATACGTTACAGACTAAAATCTTTTATAGTTGTTAAGATTGCTAAGGTTTTAAAGGCTAGAAATCGCTACAAAAATTAAATTAACCACTCGCTTATGTTGACCACTTATTTATAGATTACGTTAGTTAAAGTTTAAATATAATTACGTAATATCTGCCAAGAGAGTAATAAAAATTGTGTATTTATATTACCTTAATTATATATTTAGAAATATTATCATTAATAAGATTAAATAATGGAAAGAGACTTAGAAATTAATTAACTTAATAAAGGACCTTATATTATAATTTAAATCCTAAGAAAATTCTATAGAAATGCCTAATCTGCGTATATATCGAGACGAAATTGTCTAGGTAGGACTTATAGAATGTATTAACGCAGCTTAGTATATAGTTTAGAGCCAATTTCGCGCAGCTAGGCGAGCTAGCTGTTAAATTAGATACTAGGCCAGTTATAGCAATACCGCCCTTACTCGGTATTATTATTTAAGGACATAAGTAGTATTTACACTTAGGGTTAAAAGTTAGGGACAAAGTTATAAGTCATTGCACCTCTTAAATATATATTACAACAACTATATATAAACTATTCCATTTTAGAGAATGCATAACTAAGCGCTAATATAGAGACTTTTAAGTGTCGCCTAAGGTGGGTAAACTACCTCGCTTGTATAATTAAACCTTAGCGCTTAGCTAAATTATCCTTATATAAATTACCACCCCTAGTTAAAATGCCCCCTCTTTCTAAATACAATTTTTTCTAAATTGTTTAACGCTATACAACTCTTATTAAATATTTTAGTATAATTCTATATTAATATTATTACTAGTGCCTTAAGAATTACAAGCGGGAACTTCTTATATTCTATTACCTAGAGATAAATAGTAACTAGAAAAAGATATAACACTTAACAAACTTCTAGAAAATAATATAAGCCAGAAAGTTATCTTAGAAAATATACTGGGGAGAAGTAAATAAAGCTATCTTAGATATTATTACTCTTAATTATAGAAAGTCTAAGATAACCTAAAAACAGCTAAGGTTATAAGGCTATATAATAGGTATTTTAGTACTACGCTAAAACTATATAAGTACTTATAATATTTGTTAGACGTAAGGCCTAAATATAAAAGCCCATTACTAAAGAACTGGCGCTTCCTTAGCCTATAGTAGAGGCTGTATATTAGTAGCTCTAGAGAGAAGGACCTACTATACTTAGGAATACTAAGAGGAAAGGGTCGGGAAAGTCGCATAATTTAAAAGCCTCTTAAAAGGAACTAAAATCCCTTTCTTAAATACTATTAGGGTTACATAGCGGCGATAAATACCGCACTATATATAACCTAGTTAACGACTCTCTTAAGGAGCGTGACCCTAAGGGATTGAATTGGTAGGTATTACTAGGTGGAGAATATAGGTACTAGACTGGATTCTAATCCCTTTAGAAACGCAGCTGTCACGAGACGAGGTCAAGGAGGCTCTGAGAAGTCGTGGTATTGACTAGGTACACGACAGGATGTTGTATAAAGGTGCAAGAGGTGCGTAGGCACCGTGGCTCTATATACTGTGGGTGCCAAGGCTCGCCTATGGCGAGCCCTTGGCGGTGCTACAGCCGGAATCCGTGACAGCAGCCTAGGGAAAATATTACTAAATAGTATATTATATAAGAGTAGGGTATAGTGGAGCCAGTAATCTTTTTAGACTAGAGTAAAGTATATTTAGCCTTAAATCTACTTTATCTAGCTAGTAAAAGCTTTGGCTACTATATATAGGCAGCTACCATATATACAGCACTAAAATACATCTTATTTAAATACTTGTATTTTAACAACCATAAAAGCTATTTATATAAAATTTTAAATATAACGTATTTCACGGGTGAGCTGGTCAAACGGGTGAGCTAATCACTTCAAAAACACACCAAAAAATGGAAAAATCACACTTTAATATCTTAACAACCACTTAATAATAAATTTTAATAATTTA